>ERZ1673768.5-NODE-5-length-122169-cov-17.553057_pt1 | contig 122169 bp, 122 predicted proteins | sample MGYA00580142_ERZ1673768 | MGnify/ENA primary metagenome ERZ1673768 (study PRJEB41219, sample SAMN04549649) | soil metagenome | isolation source: soil | place: USA: Texas, La Sal del Rey | collected 2008-06-23 ... | reverse complement strand
TGACGAGAAAGGGTCTCGTCGCCAAAAAATGAAGTTTTTCGCCTCAAAATGGTGACGAGAATAGGTCTCGTCGCCAAAAAAGAGCGTTTTCGGCTTCAAAATGACGACGAGAATAGGTCTCGTCGTCAAAAAATGAAGTTTCTCGGCTCAAAATGACGACGAGAAAGGGTCTCGTCGCCAAAAAATGAAGTTTTTCGACTCAAAATGATGACGAGAAAGGGTCTCGTCGCCCAAAAAGAGCGTTTTTGGCTTCAAAATGTTGACGAGAATTGGTCTCGTCGCCAAAAAAGGGAGTTTTTCGCCTCAAAATGGTGACGAGAATAGGTCCCGTCATCAAAAAATGAAGTTTCTCGGCTCAAAATGACGACGAGAATAGCTTTCGTCGCCCAAAAAGGGAGTATTTCGCCTCAAATCGATGACGAGAAAGGGTCTCGTTGATTTGATTGGTTTTCTAAGATGCGAAACTTAAGGATATTATCTTTGAATTAGTCGAGAACACTTGTGACTTTAATAATAAGAGGTTCTGATTTTACTACATCCTAATTACCCGAAATTTGATTAGCAATAATTTGGAAAATAAGAGCAACAGTAACCACACGTAATAACGGTTTTATTAAGTTTGGTTTTAACTTTTCAGCAACGCGAACACCTACTTGGGCACCGCTTAAAGAACCAAGTAATAAACAAATGGTATACGACCAAATGATATGTCCCGTCGTAATATATGTGACAGCTGCCCCAAAACAGCTTGAAAACGTAGCAAGTCTGCTATATGCAATCGCCCTCAAGTATGAAATTTTTAAATAACCAAATAAATAAAGTTGCAAAGTCCCCTGACCAGGACCAAATAAGCCGTCATAAATACCGATTGAGTATAATCCAGGTAAACTGATTTTGTTTATCGTCAATTTTTGATCTCCTTGAAATTGGTCTTTACCCAAAAAGGATGAAATAAATGCAAAGATGAGTAAAAAGATTGCAATAATAAATAAATATTTCGATGAAAGAATAGAAGCGATTATCCCTCCGCTAATACCGCCTATAACACTAATAGGGATTACCCAAAAAGACTCTTTTATTGAAATTTGTCCGTGTTTGAATAAATATAAGAAACTAGAAAACGCGCTAACTGTATTGGATACTTTATTTGCACCAATAGCTGAGTGGATGGGAATTCCTAAAAGCAGCATGATAGGTAAACTAATTAATCCTCCACCTCCTGCTAAAGTTCCCAAAGTGGTTGCGACCATACCTGTAAAGAATAAAGCGATGTATTCCAACTAAACCACCTCCTCTATATAGTGTATTTCATGACAATCAATAAGGAAAATTAAAGTTTATTATTGATTTCGATAAATAAAAGTAATTAAAATTAAACAAAAAGGAATCGATTAGACCATAACTAACACTTTTTTACACTAAATGCAAATGTGTTTTCTACAAGTATAGGGAAAATTCGGCTATATTTGTAATAGATAGAATATAAGTTTTATTTCAATGATTTTGGCGAAACTCACCTTTCTACAACCAAAGATAAAAAAGTTTTAATAGAAATTATTAATCCTTTTTACGTTATAATCTACCATATTTGACCTTCCTTCAAATTCAAACAATCTTTATATCATTCATTTCGAGAGGTTACATTATTCAAAAAGAGAGAAAGTTATAAAAAAATAATTGCAATCGAACCAAATTCAAGCGATAATAAGATTCATAGATATTTTTGGCAGAAAAATGGTGGTGGAAATTTCATGAAAGTCGTAAAATTTGGCGGGACTTCTGTTTCGTCGGCTGAGCAGATAAAAAAAGTTTTCCAAATTGTTACAGCAGATCCTGAGCGAAAAATTGTTGTCGTCTCAGCACCCGGAAAAAGAAAAAAGGATGATATAAAAGTTACAGATTTGCTGATAAAATGCGGGGAAGAATATTGTAAAACGGGAAATGGGAAAGAAGCTTTTTTGGCAGTTGTTGATCGTTATGCAAAAATTGCTCACGAACTGGGGGTATCCGAGCATATTATTGATCGGATCGCCGCTGATTTACAAGAAATTTTACATGGGGATCGATCAAATGCTTCTCGGTTTATGGATGCAGTAAAGGCAAGTGGAGAGGATAACAGTGCTAAGTTGATTGCCGCTTATTTTCAATCCTGTGGTGTGGAAGCACACTATGTGAATCCGAAAGAAGCAGGTTTGTTTTTAACTGATGAACCGGGAAATGCGCAAGTGCTCCCTGAAGCATATGAACAATTGAAAAAACTTCGTGACAGACCCGGAATTTTGATATTTCCAGGGTTTTTCGGCTATTCAAAAACAGGTGAAATTGTTACTTTTTCTCGCGGGGGCTCGGATATAACGGGTTCAATCTTGGCCAGTGCCGTTGGAGCAACCGTTTATGAAAATTTCACGGATGTCGATGCCGTCTATACCGTTAATCCGAATTTTGTTGACAACCCGAAAGAAATTCATGAAATTACTTACAAAGAAATGCGAGAGTTATCCTACGGCGGTTTTGGCGTATTCCATGATGAGGCACTTATTCCTGTATTTCGCTCCGGTGTTTCGGTTAATATAAAAAATACAAATAACCCAAATCATCCGGGAACGAAAATTGTCCATCATCGGAATAACCAGAACGGTCCGGTTGTAGGAATAGCCAGTGATACCGGTTTTAGTAATATCTATGTAAATAAATATTTAATGAATAGGGAGATTGGTTTCGGTCGTCGGCTTCTGCAAATTTTGGAAGATTTCCATTTGTCATATGAACATACGCCATCCGGAATTGATGATATTTCTGTTATTTTACGGCAAAATCAACTGGATTTAGCAACGGAAAGACAGGTTCTAGAGCGGATAAAGACTGAATTACATGCTGATGAAGTACATATTGAACATGATTTAGCAATGATTATGATAGTCGGTGAAGGAATGAGGCAAGCGATCGGAACAATGTCTCGAGCTGCTGCAGCCTTTGCAAGAAGCGGAGTAAATATTTTAATGATCAACCAAGGTTCATCAGAAGTAAGCATGATGTTCGGTGTGAAAGCAGCTGATGAGAGGAAAGCAGTACAAGCATTATATGAAGAGTTTTTTAACTAAAAGTCTGGTTTGACCAGGCTTTTTTTCTGTGGAAAGCAAAATGACCATTCCACCTGGTCATGTTAACATGTAAGGCAACTGATTTTGTGGAGGAAAAAAGATTGTAAAAATTAGAGAGATAAACAAGTTTTTAATAATGATAATGAGATTAAAAACAATACAAGATCGTCTATTAAATTAAAAAGTAGAGTTTGAATTTATTTAACAAGACTTGCTTGTTGAATTTTAACAAAAATAATAGAATGGAAAATCAATTGAAATATAATTGTAATATTATAGTAAATAGATTGAAACTAGACTCGTGTAGAATAAAAGACTGAAATCGACTTAATAGTAAAGGTGGTTATAATCTTGAAGAAGCCGCTTACAGCACTGAGCGCAACAATTGTACTTGGAATTGGTGCTTTTTCATCGGTACCAACATATACATATGCAGAAACAAGTAATTCTATTCAAAGCAAAATTATACAAAATCAGACAGAAAAGGCAAAAATAGATGAACAGATTGCCAGATTAGAACAAACGATTGCAGAGAATCAAAAAGTTATGGAAGAAACATCAGAAAAAATCGCGGCCACTCAAGCAAAAATCGACCAGTTACAAACTGAAAAAGCAGCCATTCAGGAACAAATGGCGAAACGGGAAGAACAAATTAAGAATCGGCTTCGTGTTATGCAAGCTGGTGGCGGACCATTAGGATATTTGGAAGTTTTACTCGGCGCTACTGATTTTGAGGATTTCATCAGTCGTGCAAGTGCTATTTCAACATTAACAAAAGCAGATCAAGATTTAATTGCAAAACAAGAAGAAGATAAAAAAGCGATTGAGGAAACTGAAAAAGCTGCACAAGATGAATTAAACAAACTTAATGATATGAAAGAAGAACTGGCAGGTATGCAAAGTCAGATCGCTGAGCAAAAATCCCAAGCGGAATCTATTAAACAACAATTAGCAACAGAGGGAGAACAACTTTTGGCACAGAAACTCGCTGCTGAACAAGCTGCACAACAAGCGGCTCTTCAAGCGGCAGTTACAGCAAGTACAAATAATTCAACAAATAATACAAGTAGTAAAACAGCAGTTGCTAAAGGAAATAAACCATCCAGTTCTTCATTTGTTCCAACGGTAAGCGGCGGAAATGCAATAAATACTGTAATTTCTGCCGGTAAACAATTTCTTGGTAATTCTAGTTATGGATTCGGTAAAGCAGATCCTGTAAATGGCGTTTTTGATTGTTCCGGATTTGTTAATTGGGCCTTTGCTCAAGCCGGTATTTCTGTTGGACGTTCAACAGGAGTACTCGTTGGACAAGGTACGAAAGTTGCCCCGAGTGACATGCGTCCGGGAGATCTTGTATTCTTTAATACAGATGGCAGAACCAATGGTCATGTTGGTATTTATTTAGGAAATGGACATTTTATCGGTTCGCAAAGTTCTACCGGCGTAGCAATAGCTAATATGTCAAGCGGCTACTGGGCTAATGCATTTAATGGAAATGTAAGAAGAATCATCAATTAAAATAGTAAACATTATTAAGGTCGACCGATTGTTAATTGGTCGGCTATTTTTTTCTTTTATAATAAAATTTTGGAAATAGTATATAATGATTACAACATATTTTACTTTTTTAATAGGGGGTATACTAATGAAGTTTCTTGTCGTTGGAGCAGGGGCAGTTGGCGGCTATTTTGGGGGACGTTTACTGGAAAAAGGGGCAGATGTCACATTTTTAGTAAGAGAAGGAAGAATGCGCAACTTACAGGAGAAAGGGCTGGTTATTCATAGTGACTATGGGAATGCCACATTATCACCGAAAACGATTATTACAGGTGAAGAAGTTGAACCATATGATGTCATCCTTTTATCAACAAAAGCTTATCATCTGGACAATGCAATAGACGACGTTCGTCCATATGTGGGAGAAAACACAATGGTTATTCCGTTACTAAATGGAATGGCTCATTATAACAAACTGGATGAACAATTCGGTAAAGAAAAGGTAATTGGTGGTCTATGTTACATTGAAGCCACACTGGATAGCGAGGGGGCAGTTATTCAGAAAGGTCCGTTACATATGCTTGTATATGGTGAACGATCCGGGCAAGAATCTGAGAGAATCATAAAATTAGCTGTTGCGTTAAAAGGAACAAAGGCGGATTTTCAATTAAGCTCGACCATTATTGAAGATCTTTGGCATAAATATTTATTTATTGCTACCATGTCGGGAATTACTACTTTAATGAGAGCTCCGATCGGTCCAATTTGTAACCATCCGAGTGGAATGGAGACAATTAAACAATTAACAAAGGAAATAATCGATGTTATGAATGTTGCAGGAGCACCAATATCCAATGAATTAGAGACGATTCAGATGGAAAAGATTGCACACTTAGCGCCTGAAATGAAATCGTCCATGCAACGAGATATGGAAAAAGGGCTCCCTGTAGAAGCGGATCACTTGCACGGCTATCTGTTAGAAATCGCCAAGACAGCCGATCTTCCCGTACCCGTTTTAGAGGCCGTCTATGCGAATCTAAAAATATATGAGCGTTCACGGTAAAACTTGAGCGTAAGTTTTCTAGAAAAATATATTTTTAACATATAATTGCAAAAAGCATAAGTAGGGACATATCAGACTGTCCGAGGCCGCTGAAAAAGGGTAAACATGATATTGAAAACACTTTCCGGACAGGATATCCGTTTGGTTTACTGGGTTTACCCCTTGTAAATTGTGCAAGCAAATTTATCGAATAATTTTTCAGTGGCTTCAGACTGTCCTTACTTTCATTTAATAAATAAACGCCATTACATCTTCAATAATTCTCTTACTGCATAGGTAAATCCATTTTCATCATTTGTTTTAGTGATTATATCTGCCTCTTTTTGGACTTCAAGCGGTGCATTGGCCATAGCAATTGCTGTTGTTGCCACTTTAAATTGTTCCACATCATTCCCACCGTCACCAAAGGCAGAAATTTCATCAAACGAAATCTTCATATGTTTTTGATATCGTAATAGCGCTGTTCCTTTATTTGCCTCAACCGATGTAAACTCAATATTGTCTGGGTGCGAGGATGCAACAGACAGTGCTAATTTCCCTGCAACAGCTTTTTTTGCAAGGTCGATTGTTTCAATTTGATCAGGTCGAGTAACAGCCATTACTTTATAGATTTTCAAATTGTCTTTTTCAAAAATTTGATCATAATTATAATTTGCGAACATGGAATCGATTTCTTCCCAGCTTTTCCCTTGAATGTCCGGATTGCGGAATGGAAAACCGCCTTGATTCGTATATACCATAATACCGAAACCGAGCTCGCCTAAAAGCGAAAATAATTTTTTATACGTTGAAATTGGTATCGAGGCTTCAAATAGAATATCACGATTTTCAGAATAGATAACCGTTCCATTAATACTGATGATAGGAAGATTAAGCTTTCGAATCTCCTCAAATTTAAGAACATCCTCAATTGCCCGGCCTGAATTAATAATTACATAATGTCCTTGCTCATGCAGATATTTTAAAGTTGCAAAATTTTCCTCTGGTATTTCACGGGTTGAATTTAATAGAGTACCATCCAAATCAATTGAAAAACATATCATCGTCACAAATCCTTTCTTTTTTGGCCATTTTCAAAATATAGTGCATTTAGAATAAAATCTGAAGTAATTAAAAAATTATAACTTCATATTTGTCACACAAGTTTGATCATCTTCAAATGTGGAAATTTCTGATTGGGCACTTTTCTCATCTTTCGTAATGGTTATCGTAAATGTTTCATTTCGGGGCAGCCAAAGATCGATAAATCCGTTTGCATGTGTTTTCATTTTTTTATCGACAATAACGTTGCCCTCTGTATTCTCAATATAAACATGAAATTCTTCGTTAGCCATTTCACCGCGGCAGCCTGTCAAACTATGGATTTCACACGGATGGGTTTGGTGGATGTACGGCGCAATGGAAACAAAAAATTCATCTTTGGGAAGATCGTATGTCACTTGATTGGAATTTTTGTCTGTCACAATTAGTTGCTGTGAGGTTATCGATGCTGAACCGTTTTTCAAATTACCGACACTGTAATCATGGACTAATTGTTTAATATCCCCGCTCTGATTTTTTATCGTTGTATTTTTTTCATTATTTATGTTTTTATCCAAATTAATAGAAACGAAAAATGATATTAATACTATTCCGAGGATACCGGAAAGCCATATGATTTTATTCTTCATGGTGCCTCACCCTTCTATAGAATCTTGATAATTTAAATGTAAAACAAGTTAATCAATAATGCAATGAGTAAAACATTAACTGATTCCAGAAAATGGGAATGATAATTTCTATTTTTTAGCAGTTAATCATTGACAAACGGCTATAATTTGTTATAATAAAAAACAAAATGTTTATAATATTGATACGTTTAAAATAGATGGGGAATGATCATGGAACAATTAATACAGGCAAGAAGAGTTGGCAAATTTTATAGCTTTTTTGGCTTCTTCTGGGGCTTTTATTTTAGCGCCGGCTTTTTGTATTGCACAAAATGAATAGTTTTCACTGATGAGTTCTTCATGTAATAGAAAAAGTAATTATACTTAATAAAAAATAGAACTCAGCTTATAGGGTTCTATTTTTTTATTTCAACTAACGAAAAGAAGGTGCTTTTCATGAAAAAATTATTCGTTCATTTGGGGGATAGGAGTTATCCAATTCTTATTGAAAAAGGACTCCTTGAACAAGTTGGTGAAGAAATTAAAAAAGTTTATGCAGGGCGGAAAATTTTTGTTGTAACAGATGTTCATGTCAATCAACACTATGGCAGAAACGTCTTAACTAGTCTTGAACATGCCGGATTTCAAGTAGATCTATTAGCTTTGCCGGCCGGAGAAGAGACAAAATCCTTCCATATTCTTCCACAAATTTATAATCAATTTTTAGATTTTAAATTGACAAGAAGTAATTTAATTATCGCTCTTGGCGGGGGCGTGATTGGTGATATTGTCGGCTTTGCGGCATCGACTTATTTAAGGGGCGTTCCATATGTGCAAATTCCAACTTCACTTCTCGCCCAAGTTGACAGCAGTGTCGGAGGGAAAGTTGCAGTCGATTTGGACAGAGGGAAAAATCTAGTAGGAAGCTTTTATCATCCAAAATTAGTACTGATTGATCCGAATGTCCTTCATACTTTAGAGGAGCGGTTCTTTTGGGATGGGATGGCGGAAGTAATCAAATACGGCTGTATTAAAGATGTGAATTTGTTTAATGAATTGAAAAATTACCAAAGTATGGAAATGGTTATGGAACATATTGAAAACATCATTTACCGTTGTTGTGAGATAAAAAAGGAAGTTGTTGAAGAGGATGAAAAGGATACCGGAAACCGAATGCTTCTCAACTTTGGCCATACGCTCGGTCATGCAATAGAAACATTTTACCAATATAAAAAATATACGCATGGAGAAGCAGTGGCAATCGGTATGTACGAAATTTCAAAACGAGCGGAAGAAAAAGGATTAACGGAAAAAGGTGTTGCCGAACAAATTATGCAAATCGTTCAGCAATATCATCTCCCATATCAATTGGAAATCCCAAGTCTTACACCCATTTTGGAAACAATTCAATTAGACAAGAAAAATATAAACAATGTACTTAATATTATTTTATTAAAACGGATTGGTGAATCATATATCAAAGAGACGACAATTGATTTCTTTAAATAATTTAGAATTTGGGGGGAATAAAATGGACTGCTTAATTGATCCAAAGAAATTAAACGGTGATGTGAAAGTACCACCATCAAAAAGTATCGCTCATCGGGCAGTTATTTGTGCCGCACTCAGTGATGGAATAAGCCGGATTTCAAACATAGATTATTCTGATGATATTCTTGCAACAATGGAAGCAATGAAATCATTTGGGGCAAAAATGACAAAAAATGAAGACGTTTTGGAAGTTGTTGGCATCTATGCAACCGGGCAACTAGACCGAAAAAGGAATATTGATGAAGTCCTTATTGACTGTAATGAATCCGGTTCTACATTACGATTTGTCGTTCCAATCTCCACTTTATTTCCGGGGGAGCATCGCTTTATCGGCAGAGGAAAATTGGGACAAAGACCGCTTCATACATATTATAATATTTTTGATGAGCAAGGGATTCAATACAGTTACAAAGAAGGTGAACTGGACCTACGGGTTGAGGGCAAGTTAAAAAGCGGTCTTTATGAAGTTACGGGGAATGTTAGTTCGCAATTTATCTCAGGATTATTATTTACGTTACCGCTCCTTGACGGTGATTCAAAAATTGTCATTACGACAGAAATGGAATCAAAAGGGTATATTGATTTGACGTTGAGTGCTTTAAAAGATTTTGGTATTCATATTATTAACCATAATTATCAAGAATTTTTTATCAAGGGAAACCAAAAATATAAAGCCCGTGATTATCGGGTTGAGGCTGATTTTTCCCAAGCAGCATTTTTCTTGGTAGCAAATGCATTAAATAATAATGTTGTTTTGCATGATTTGAATTTAGACTCGTTACAAGGGGATAAAGAGGTAATACATATACTGGAACGAATGGGAATGAAATTTTATCAAGAAAATGGAGGTTTAACCGGTAAACCGGAAAAAGAGTTAACAGCAACGGTTATTGATGGTTCTCAATGTCCAGATATTATCCCGGTACTTTCGTTGGCAGCAGCATTAAGTAAAGGAACAACCAAGGTGATAAACGCAGGAAGGCTCCGGATTAAAGAATCGGATCGCCTCCATGCAATCGCGACTGAATTGAATAAAATCGGTGCAAAAATTATTGAAAAAGAGGATGGATTAATTATCGAAGGAGTGCCAAGCTTATATGGCGGTAGCGCAGTATGGAGTCATAATGACCACCGTATCGCCATGACCCTTGCCATCGCTTCGACGGTCTGTAAAACGTCTATTCTAATAGAAGACCATGAATGTGTTTCGAAATCATACCCAAACTTTTGGCGAGACTTTAAAGTACTAGGAGGTCGTTTCTTTGAGCGGGATAACGGGAAATAAGTTAAAACTATCTATTTTTGGTGAATCACACGGCCCGGCTATCGGAATTACAATTGATGGTTTACCGCCGGGTGTTGCAATTGACATGGATAAAGTACTAGCGGAAATGGATCGTAGAAAACCGGGGAAAAGTTTATTATCGACCACACGGAAGGAGAACGATACACCGGAAATAATCAGCGGATTTTTTAACGGATATACAACCGGCGCACCGTTGACAGCAATTATCAGAAATAGCGATCAACGTTCGAAAGTATATGAGGATATAAAAAATTTAATGCGACCGGGTCATGCGGATTATCCGGCATTTGTCAAATATGGCGGGTTCCATGATTATCGCGGCGGTGGTCATTTCTCCGGCAGAATTACGGCACCGCTTGTATTTGCCGGGGCGATTGCTAAGCAAATTTTGGCCGAAAAAGGAATCTTAGTTGGTGCCCATGTAAAAAGTATTCGTCATATTCATGACAAAAGTTTTCAGGATGTGGAAGTAAACCAAGCTCTTTTTGATGAGTTAAAGAAGCAAGAATTACCGCTTATTGACGGAGAAAAACGAACAGAAATTGAAGAGGTCATTTTACAAGCACGAAAAGATATGGATTCGGTCGGGGGAACCATTGAATGTACCGTCGTTGGCATCCCGGCCGGAATTGGGGATCCTTTTTTCAATTCCGTTGAATCCGTCCTTGCCCACTTAATATTTTCAGTGCCGGCAGTTAAAGGAATTGAATTTGGCAAAGGGTTTGAAATGACAAAACTCCGAGGTTCAGAGACGAATGATGCTTACTACTACGAGGGAGATGAGGTTAAAACGCACACGAATAATAACGGCGGCATTACGGGCGGGATTACCAATGGCATGCCGGTTCTATTCACAGTAGCCATTAAGCCAACTTCTTCCATTGCAAAAAAACAACAAACAATTAATATTGCCGAACATAAAAATAGTGAACTAGTTGTGAAAGGCAGGCATGATCCTTGTATTGTACCACGGGCAATACCAGTTATTGAAGCAGTCACTGCCCTCGGAATTTTAGACTTAATGTTCATTTCCTAAAGAGTGATCAACTCCAAGGGATACGAATTTTGTACATCTTCACGGAGTTTTAATTTCATAAAGAGGGGTAAAAAAATGTCAGAGATAGATGATTATCGAAAAAAAATTGATCAAATTGATAAACTATTAACGGAACTTTTTGAGGAACGGATGAACACCGTTATAAAGTTGAGTAATTATAAAAAGAAGGACGGGTTACCTGTTTTAAACCGGGATCGGGAAACGGAAGTAATTGAGAAAAATATAAAAAATTTAAAAGATCCAAATTATCAATGGGCATTGAAAAAATTTTACACAAACCTAATTAATTTAGGTAAAGAACTGGAATATAAAATGATCAGGGATGGTGTTTTTCCCGGCGAACAAATGAACCACTTTTTAAAAGTTGGATGTTACGGAGTGCAAGGTTCTTTTTCTGAAGAAGCGATGTTCAAATTTTTTGGTAAGAATGTGGAATCAAGCAATTATGAAGAGTTTGAGGATGTTTTTTTAGCCGTGAAAAATGATGAAATTGATTTTGGCGTGGTACCGATTGAAAACTCTTCAACGGGTGCGATTTCCCAAGTTTATGATTTATTGACTAAATACGAGTTTTATATTGTTGGTGAACAATATATTAAAGTGAATCAACATTTAATTGGTCTTAAAGGAACAGACCTGTCAAAAGTCCAGGAAGTATACTCTCACCCACAAGGATTTGAACAAACGAGTAAGTTTTTAAAAAATTATAAGCACTGGCGCTTGATTCCGTTTTTAAGTACGGCTGACAGTGTTCGCCATATTCGTGAATTGAAGGATCAAACAAAAGTGGCGATTGCCGGAAAACGAGCAGCGGAAATTTATAATATGGATATTCTTAAAGAAAATATTAACAATAAAGTTGGTAATTCAACTCGATTTATTATTATTTCTAAACATTTACAAGTGGCCGCCAAAAGTAATAAAACGAGTGTTGTCTTCTCATTGGAACATAAAGTTGGGACCCTTTACCAGCTATTGAGCCATTTTGCTGAAAATGATATTAACATGATGAAAATTGAATCCAGGCCTACCGAAGAAGGAAATTGGAAATACGTGCTATATGTGGATTTTGAAGGAAATATCCGGAGTGAAAAAGTGAAAAAAGCCTTAAGTTTAATTGAAGAAGGCTGTGAGTATTTCCGCTTGCTCGGGTGTTATCAACAAGATACAGTAAGATAATTAGTGAAAGTTGACAATAGTGGAATCGAACAACAAACATGCAAAATCCATCGAGTTTAACGGAAAGGATTGGCAGTTTCCATGGAATTTTACGGACTTTTAGGTGAAAAATTAGACCATAGTATCTCGCCGGAAATTCATGAAAAGATTTTTTCTCTTTTAAAAATCCGGGCAGCTTATAAAAAATTTGAAGTTAAAAAAGAAGACTTACAAAAATTTGTCGATGGATTAAAGGTATTGGGGATAAAAGGGGCGAATGTAACGATTCCTTATAAACAAACGATTATTCCGTACTTAGATGGTCTATCAGAAGAGGCAAAAAAATTAAATGCGATTAACACGATATTGCTGAAAGATGGAAAATTATACGGATATAATACTGATTATTTTGGCTTTGGCACGATTCTTCAGTGCAATCATGTTGAGGTTGAAAATAAAGTGTGTATGGTACTGGGCTACGGTGGTGCAGCGAAAGCCGTCGTTCAATACTTACTCGACCATGGGGTAAAAAAATTGTATATTGTATCGCGACGAACATGTAAAGATGTATATGATGATTTGCGAGTTCAATTTATGACGTATGATGAGATCGCTACCGTTAGAGGGGATGTACTAATCAATACAACTTCAGTCGGCATGTACCCGAGTGTGGACGAAAGCCCGGTTGCGGAAGAGATCATTATAAATTTTGCTACATTGATTGATATTATTTATAATCCGCGGGTTACAAAATTTTTGAAAATTGGCCAGCGATTGGATAAAAAGATATGTGGTGGGCTGGAAATGTTGGTCGGTCAAGCCATAAAAGCGGAAGAAATTTGGCAAGAAAGAGAAATCAGTCATGAAATTTTGACAAAAGTAATGGATGATTTCGATAAAAAATTTCAGTAAAATGAGTGATTGAATGAAAAACAAATTAGTCATTATCGGTATGCCGGGGAGTGGAAAAACGACCATTGGCAAACTGGTAGCAGAGAAAACCGGAAAGCCTTTTATCGACTTGGATGAATTTATTGTGGAGTGGACAGAAAAGACAATCCCCCAGTTATTTGAAAAGGGAGAAGACCATTTTCGTGAAATTGAAACAAGGGCTTGCATGGAAATTGCTAAGCGAAAGGATTTGATTGTCTCAACCGGCGGCGGTGTCATCAAAAAACCAATCAATATAGAATTGTTGGGTGACAATGGGGTTATCGTCTTTTTAGATCGGCCGGTAGATTTAATCATGGCGGACATCATCGTCCAATCCAGACCATTGTTAAAAGATGGGAAGGAAAAACTGCTCACCCTTTATGAAGAACGGTACGAGTTATATAAAAAATATGCAGATGAGATTATTGTTAACGACCGCATCATTGAAGAAGTTTGTTCTGACTTTATAGCGATTATGAATAAATATGTAATGTTGTAAAAGGGCTGCATAATTTGCAGTCCTTTTTTTGTAAAGAAAAATTAAATTCGTTTATCGTTAACCTTTTGTGTTCTTGTTCATAACTGATACTTTTTGCAGTACAGGTTTTCCGGCAAACAATCCCGTATACATCAACAAAATTCCCATCATGATAATCACACCGATATAAACCGACATCATCGACGGAACCAAGAATGCTCCAATAATAATGGTTGAACGGGCGATCAAATCAGCCCCACTAAAAGAGACATTTGAAAAAGCGGAGTATGACCCGCGTTTATCATCCGGAATCATGTTCGATTGCTCGGTCTTTCGAATTGGTGAGTAAATCAGTTCGCCAACTGTTGCAATAAAATTAAATAAGACTAACAGATACCAAATGTTTGCCGAAGTGACCGTCACATAGCCAATCCCATAAAGCAAAAGTCCAACCAATAAACCTTTTTGCTTGCTGAAATGATTAACCATTCGATTTATAAAAAATGTCAAAAACACAACCAGCAATGTATTTTCGATATTGAGAATACTCAACATGCGAACCCCGTCAACCGTAAAACCGCCAAAATCAATCGGCTCAAATTCATTTGCTAACCGGACACCAATATAACTGCTCATCGAAAATTCTGCAGCAAAAATGAACATTGATCCGACTACCACTTTGACAAAAGGAGCATCCTTAATGGCAACTTTGTAATTGCTTAATACATCAAGAATAACATTATTATGCTGCTTTTTTAATTGCTTTACAGAAACATCTTGTAGCCACAACCAATAGGCAACAGGCAAACAAGATGATGTAAAAGTGAGAACGGCAAACAATTCGATTTGATGATTTACATAAAACATGCCGCCAAGAGCCGTCCCAATCGCCAGAGATAAATTGACTAGCCAATAATCAATCACATACACTGATTTTCGATTCTCGGGTGTTGTTGAATCAATTATGATCGCCTCCATTGCCGGACTCCCGAGCCGTGACACAGCAATAAAAATAATATAACTAACTGCAAACAAACCAATCAACCGGTCACTTGGGAGTATACTTAAAGTCATCAAAAGGAACGTCATCGCACTTAAAGAAGAAGTAATCAGTAATACCTTTTTACGCGGAAAACGATCAGATATATATCCCCCAATCAAATTCATAATGAAACTAATAAAAACGGTCGCAACTAAAAATGAACCAGCCCAAATTTTTCCTTTTTCTTGGGCAAAAAATAAGGCCATAAAGGGCATTACGGATGAGGAAACGGTTCGATTAAGAAATGAGGTAATTAATCGGACTTTAATATTTTGCGGATATTCGTGCCATTTCATTTGGAAGACCCCCTTATGTTTAGTATATTAAAATAGACATATATAAAAATAAATAGACAATATTAAATATTTTTGTCTACTTTTAGGTGGGAACAAAATGAATGAGTATTTATTTACACTATGGAAATCTGTTGAATCAGGGCCGGTTCGAGTAGAGGATATGGCACAAATTTTACATTTAAGTCCAAAACAAACGGCCCGCTATGTAAAAACATGGGAAAGGGAAGGTTGGCTTTCATTTACATCAGGACGTGGTCGCGGGAATGTATCGAAATTAACATGGTTGAAAAATGTTGAAGAAGTTTATGAACAAGAGTTAACCACAATGATTGAAGAGGAGCCAATTGAAAAAAGTAGCAAATATTTATTGATGGATTGGTCTCAGGAGCGAAAAACAAGGTTACTAAACCATTTTCAATCAAAGTTCGGATTCAAACAAACTGTCTATGAAATCGATCAACTCATCATTCCCCGCAAATATCCATTTCATTCTCTTCACCCGTTGGATGCCGTCCATGTACACCTAGCAAATTTGGTGGCAACGGTCTATAACCGGTTAGTGGCCATCGATGAAAGAGGAGGAGTGGAACCGGAAATTGCCCATAGTTGGAATATGACTCCAACAAAGCTTAGACTTTATTTAAAAAAAGATGTGAAATTTCATGACGGGTCTATTTTAACGGCGAATGATGTTGTCCAATGTTTAGAGAACATGAGAAAGCAACCTCAATATGCGAACCTTTGGCAACCGGTTGAACGAATTCGTGCCGTAACACCGCTTGTCATCAATATTGATACACCAGATGGTTGCAGCTATACCCTTCAGCTGTTGGGAACAATCATTGCCAGCATTTATAAAGAAACGGATCATGGATTAGTTGGAACAGGTCCTTTTTATGTTGCTGAAAATAGTGAGGTGAAAACAAAATTAATTGCTTTTAAAGAACATTTTCAGGAACGGCCGCTCCTTGACGAAATTGAATTTATCCAAGTACCGAAAGACTATGATTTCATCTATACTTCTAATTTGAAAAAAGAGCCCGAGTCTACTTTTGTCTTTAAAAGTCATTCCGGATTCGGTGTTGTTATAATGAACGCCAATCGAAATTCGGATATCAGCCGGCAAGAGGTACGCGATTACATTCATTCGGTTATTGCGGGGCATCGCCATGAAGTAACTGGTGTATATGAAAAAATGGTACCCAATCATGCGAGCTGCTTATCGCATAAGAAAGAGCCATACCCGATTCCTAAGGTAGAGCGACCTCGTTTTTACGCACCGCTGATCCTTATGCAACGGAAATGGAATGAACCGATGACAAACTGGTTGAAAGAGATTTTGGAAGAGGCAGGGGTTCCGATTGAAGTAAAGTGGCTGACCTTTGAGGAATCAGTATATGAAAAAACGAAACAGGAAGAAGTGGATCTCTATATTCACGGAGAAATTTTTGAAATGAACGAAACCTTTTCTTTTTACTATTTTTTAAAAAACGGATATTCGCCACTTGCCAGTATTTTGAACAATGATCTCGGATTAAAAAGACAAGTGGATAGGTATGTTCAGACGCCGTTTGAAAAGTGGGATGATCTTCATGAACAAATGGAAAAATTGTTGATTGAAAAGTCGATTATGATTCCGCTGTATCATCAAAAAAAGGAAATTCCATTTTCAAATGATATCATGAATATCCAGATGAAGCATTTTGGCTATGTTGATTTTTCTAAGCTTTGGGTCCGTCCGGAAATATAATTCATGCATATACGATTGTATTATCTGACTTTTGTAGGATTTCTCCAATTCTTCCGGGAATCTACGAAATGAAGAGGCCATACCCTAATCGTTTATAAAAATCAGAAGAGGATAGGAAATGCATTTTGTAAAACCGCTGAAGAGTAACTTTTTTTGGTGTTACAAATGGACGATTTAAAGACGCAATTTTTGTTTTCACATTTTTAAAATTTTCCAATTATGATAAACTAGTTATATATTGTCACTGGATTTAAAAAAAATTTACACTAGATATTGTAATTGTTTTAATTTTCAGACATTACGTGTTTTGCTTAAATATGGCTTTTTGGGGCGAATCATATGGGCTTGCCTTAAATTTTTTCAAAAACATACCATGAACGCATAATATTTTGTGTCTTATCAATTGATACCGTGAAGTACTTATTGTCGTTTGAATATGGTATTGGGGGAAATAAATAAAAATGTTGAAAATAAAAGATATTGAAATTGGCGAAGGAATACCAAAAGTGATCATTCCGCTGATGGGAACAACGGATCAAGAATTACTTGAAGAATTGGAAGAAATTAAAGATTTGAAACCTGATATCATTGAATGGCGTGCAGATGCTTATTCAAAAGTTGAAGATTTAGCAGCAATACAAAATTTACTTGAAAAAATGAGTACCCAACTGTTCAATATTCCGCTCATTTTTACGTTTCGTACGCATAAAGAGGGCGGTATGAAAGAAATTGCCGGAGACTATTATTTGAAACTACTAAAAACCGTTATCCAAACAAAAAGAGCAGATCTTGTTGATATTGAACTATCCAGCGGTGAAACAATTGTAAAAGAAGTTGTGGCTTTAGCTGAAGAAAATGGAGTTTATATGATTATTTCAAACCACGATTTCCAGCAAACGCCAACAAAGGATGAAATAATTCGCCGGCTTGAGACCATGCAATTGCTTGGTGGTCATATCTCAAAAATCGCCGTTATGCCGAAAAATGTTCAAGATATTCTTACCTTACTAGATGCTACGATTACGATGAAAAATAAGGATAGAGACCATCCGCTCATTACGATGGCCATGGGTCCCCTTGGATTAATCAGTCGTTTATCCGGAGAACTGTTCGGCTCAGCTTGTACGTTTGGAGCCGGTAGAACCGCTTCGGCACCGGGGCAAATTCCTGCCGATGATTTAAGACACGTATTGAACATCTTTCATAAATATTTTGAATCATGAAGGGATATTTAGCATTAAAAAGATGTGAGCTTATTTAACAAAAGAAAAGCAGTCAGGAAAGGATTTATCATGGAAAAAAGAATAATTATTACAGGATACGGTGTTGTCGCCAAGGAATTTTGTAAACTATTGTTGAGCCATTCCGAATCAATTAAAAATATGTACGGTTTCCATCCAAAAGTGACAGGTATTATTGGTACAAAAGGGATGCTTTATGAAGCAGAAGGGATCTCTTTGGACAAATTGATGAATTATGACGTTGGATCCAATGCACTTACTCAATATGCCGAGGAAAAAAATATTTTTTTAGTCCCTCCAAAATGGAATGGTGATGTCCTTGTTGAATGTACACCAACCGATATTAAGACCGGCGAGCCGGGATTATCGTACATACTAAATGCCATCGAAGCAGGAATGGCTATTGTTTCTGCTTCAAAAGGGGCGCTTGTTCATTCTTTTAAAAGAATAAAAGAAGCAGCTCGGAAAAAGGGGGTCAGTATGAAATTCAGTGGGGCAACCGCGGCTGCACTGCCGACCATGGATATTGGCGGGTATAGTTTGGCCGGCGCAACAATAACAAGGATTGAGGGAATTTTAAACGGGACCACAAACTTTATTTTGACTACCATGGCCGACAACAATCTATCATTCGATGAAGCTTTAAAAGTCGCTCAAATGAAAGGAATTGCCGAGAGGAACCCGAGTTTAGATGTGAAAGGCTATGATAGTGCATGTAAAATTTTATTAATTACGAACGGGTTATTGGAAACGAGTTTTTCCTTAAACGATATCCAAATTGAGGGTATTGAACATGTCACAAAAGAGAAAATAAATGAAGCACAGGAGAAGAATGAACGAATAAAATTATTGGCCAGTGTCATTTTAAAAAATGAACATCTTTCCCTTGAGGTAAGACCACGAACCATTCCGCCTTCCAATCCTTTGTATTATGTAAATGGAACAAATAAAGGAATTGTATTTGAAACGCAAGAAATGGGTACTGTTTGCGTAACAGGCGGTGCATCACACCCGAGAGGTGCAGCCGCAGCAGTTTTAAAAGATGTCATTAATTTGTATAGGAGAGATTTGTAATTTATATGTAACGTGAAGAGTGTCTTTTGAACGTCGTAAATGGGACGTGGGTAACTCTCTATTTTGTTGACGAGATACATTTTCGTCGACTTTTTTAGGCTAGAAAGTCTCAGTTTTACCGACGAGACCGACCTCCTCACCAATTAATTTGAGGCGAAAAATGCTCGTTTTTGACAACGAGCCTGATTCTCTTTACCATTTTTAGGTGAGAAATGCTTGTTTTCTACGACGAAACCGAAACTCGTTACCATTTTGAGACGAGAATTACTCAAATTTGACGACGAACCCTCTTTGGGATACAAACCTCAAGTAAATATTCACCTTTCCTTGTTAAAAATTAATTGATAAAATTAATTGATAAAGATTGGAGATGATAGTTTTGGCGGAAACACACAGATTTACAAAAGGGGAGGAGATTGCAAATGCTGTCACTCACGGAATCGGGGCTTTATTAAGTATAGCGGCACTCGTCATCCTTATTGTTTCGTCATCAATAAACGGAACTGCAATTCATGTTGTGAGTTTTACAATTTTCGGGGCGACAATGGTTTTATTATATACATCATCTACGCTTGTTCACGCCCTTCCCCAAGGAAAAGCGAAAGATGTTTTCGAAATACTGGATCATTCATCCATATATTTGTTTATTGCTGGATCCTATACGCCCATAACATTACTTGTTATAAAAGGTGGTCTGGGTTGGACTTTGTTCGGTATTGTTTGGGGGCTTGCCATTGGCGGAATTGTTTTTAAATCTCTTTTCGTGAAAAAATTTTTATATACATCGACCATCCTTTATGTATTAATGGGTTGGCTAGTTGTCATCGGTTGGAAGCAAATTGTCGAAAATATGCCATTCAATGGTGTTGTATTACTTGTAATCGGAGGCGTTTTTTATACAATCGGTGCGATCTTTTATGTTTGGCGCGGATTTAAATTTCATCATATGATTTGGCACTTGTTCGTTATTGCCGGAACCGTTGCCCATTTCTTTTGTGTATTGTTTTATCTACTACCTTAAAACAAACCGTAGTCCTAAAAGTACTGGGACTGCGGTTTGTTTATTTCATACATTGAAAGCGGATACAAAATAGGATAGAATAATAGTAGATTGCTAGAAAGAAAAATTGCGGGAAAAGGGGAAGTAATGATGAAAGGTTTGCAAACGGTTTATGTGAATCGCTTTACAAATGGAATTCTTGATCCAAATGAAGAGATGGAATATGTTGTAAAAGATGGAGGCCATATTATTGCGAATACAGCACCGGGATGTTGGGGACCAATGATTACACCTGCCTTAAAAGGTGGCCATGAAGTAACAAAACCTGTCTACGTTGAGGGAGCTGAGGTGGGGGATGCGATTGTTATTCGGATCAAATCCATTGAAGTAACATCCGTTGTTACTGCCTCCGGAAATGATAAACCAATGGAAGGAAGATTTAACGGAGATCCTTTTGTTGCCGCTAAATGTCCAAACTGTGGAACCGTCAATCCGGAAACGGTAATAAAAGGTATCGGTGAAAAAGCAGTTCACTGTAAACAATGTGATGCAGATATTACACCTTTTACATTCACACATGCGTATACCATTGCTTTTAATGAGAAAAAATCAATTGGTGTCACACTTGACCAACAAGCAGCTGAAATAGTAGCCCAAGACGGTAAAACATATATGAATACACCGGAAAACTCAATTCAAAATCCGATTGTTACCTTTGCACCACACGATATGGTCGGAACCATTGCACGTCTAAGACCGTTCTTAGGACAATTAGGTACAACTCCGGCAAGACCATTCCCGGATTCCCATAATGCAGGTGATTTCGGGCAATTTTTAATAGGCGCCCCTCATGATTACGGTATGACGAAAGAACAATTAGAAGACAGGACAGACGGACATATGGACATTAACCGAGTTCGTGCCGGCGCAGTTGTCATTTGTCCGGTTAAAGTTCCGGGTGGCGGAGTTTATTTAGGTGATATGCATGCGATGCAAGGAAATGGAGAAATTGCCGGACATACTACTGATGTTGCAGGGATTGTTACTCTTCAAGTTGAAGTGTTAAAAGGAGCAAATATTGAAGGACCAATCATTCTCCCGGTAGAGGAAGACCTTCCTTATTTGGCAAAACCTTTCACGAAGGAGGAAAGAAAACAAGCGGAAAAATTAGCGGAAAAATGGGGAATGGAAAAACTCGAAAAATCCTTACCAATCTCTTTTGTTGGTACAGGAGCGAATTTGAATGAGGCAACTACAAACGGAATGGAACGAGCTGCGAAGTTTTTCAATATCACTGTTCCGGAAGTAATGAACCGCTCTACAATAACCGGCAGCATTGATATCGGTCGTCACCCTGGAGTTGTTACAGTCACCTTCCTTGCTCCAAAAAAATATTTAAAGGAAAAAGGAATTTACGACATTGTGAAGCAGCAATATAAATAATCCTAGAAAGATTGAGGCCGTTTGAAATGATTTAGACGGTCTTTCTTTCTTTAGTATATTAAAAATATATATAACTTCCAATTATTTGTAACAAAACATAATTGATAAAGGATTAAATAAGTTTTATAATAGTTTTACATAATTGAATATATCACAATCAATCAATTGTTTCTAGAATTTAGAATTCCTAAAAAAAGGTGGAATATGATGGAAAAAGAGGAAAGAATCTCCTTGGAAGACATTTTGTCCGAAATTAAAGCTCAAAATGATTTAGCTGAAGAAGAAGGAGAATTAAAACTAGAACTATATTATCCAGGCACTGATGTTTGTTAATGTTTAGTGATTGCCCATTATTTTGTACCGCCATAATGACGGTACTCTAACTGTTGCCAGTAGGGAGTACAATTAGTGGCGAAAGTCCAACTAAAGTCTTTGCAATAGGAAACTGTTAACAGGTGGGAGGGATCCTATCTCAAATTGATGACAGAAACTCAAGCTTGAGAGGACGGTATGTCTATATCTTCTACTTCATTATCAATAAAAACAATAAATTGTTGAGGGAAAGTTAATGAACCATTATAAAAAGAACTTAGTGTTATTTGGTACATATAGTGTTCTTACTTCTGTACTATACATTGATGCTATTTTTGCTCTTTTTGCCTTTGAAAATGGTCTTTCTATAACACAACTTATGCTAATAGGGACAATCTCAGGAATTACTGTTATTTTAACAGAAATACCAACGGGCATAATTAGTGATAAATATTCTCGTAAAATATCTTTTTTAATTAGTGCCATATTAAGGCTAATTAGTATTATTTTATATATATTTGGATCATTTTATATAGGTTCAGTATTTATGGCATTAGGAGCTGTATTTTCATCAGGGACTGATTCTGCGTATCTGTATGATTTATTAAAAAAATATAATCAAGAGAATGAATTCCAAGAAATTGATGGGAGGATTCGAAGCTACACATTTTATTATATGGGATTTGTGGCGGTAATTTCAGGATTTTTATATGACTTAAATATCTACATTCCTTTCTTTGCAACTATTGGAACATTTGTAATTGCTATTGTTATAACTATATTTTTAGAAGATGACAAAACGATTTCCAAAAGTAATAAATCAAAAGGCCATTTTGAAATATTAAAATTAAGTATCACTATGCTTAAAACGCCTAAAATATTTGATGTTACCTTTCTTTTTGTATTTATCATGTCAATCATACAAATAATTAAGGGATACGATCAACCGTTTATGTATGAAATAGAATTAAGCAGTACACAGTTTGGTATTGTATTTTTTGTGTTAAGTGCTATAGCAGGATTTTTTTCAAAAAGAAGTAAACGAATCACATTAAAGCTTAAAAATCATTCTACTAATACATTAGTTTTAGGATTAGGTATATTAACTTTATCACTATTTTTTATTAATAACCTTTGGGGAATTATTATTTTAATAACGTTAAGTATAATAAGGGGAATATCTGGCCCTTATTTTTATACAAAATTAAATAATAATATCCCTTCAGAGAATCGAGCAACATTAATATCATGTGCAAGTTTACTTGTAAATTTAGTTATGGCAGTAATGTCACCTTTAACGGGTTTAATAGCAGATAATTTTGGTTTGAAATTTACTTATTTGTTTATTTCTTGTATTGTGTTTTCCTACTTCTTAATTACTAAATTTTCCTTTTATAAAAGGAAAGAGAAATTTGAAAATAATATTGTGAGGGATATCAATGAAAAATAACTTTAACCCAATGGTCAAAAAAGTTAAACCAGAAGTTATACAATGTAAGGTTATACAAAAAGGCAAAAAGATAGGGAGTAACAAAGAAAAAGAGGAAAAAATTTTGGGAGTTATCGAGTAAAGAACAGTTTATGTGGTTAGATGAACAAATAGTGGAACAAGAAAAGGAATGACATGGCATCATACGGAGGTTTCTGGTAAATAGGAGCTAGTCCCCTTTGGTATTCATAATATTACACCCCATAATGGTGAAGGACAAAAGTTATGTGGGCCGATGCTCCAAGATAATAATATTCAGGAGGTATAGAAATGGAATTTAAGGATGGATCAATAATTTATCCCTTACCGGACGATACTTTACTTTCTGAAAAGGAAGGTTAGAACACAATTAGACGAAAGAATTGTATTTGATGAAAATTTAGTAGGTACTGAACTGCTACCAATAGCTGTTTTATTGCAGGTGACTTTGTTTGCTTAGACTATCATAACAATGTTGAAGAGCCTATTGTATGCGTTTGGAATCATGAAGAGTCCTCAGATTTAAATCCTGTAACATATTATATAAGTAATAGCTTTGAAGAATTTTTAAATATGTTAACAGAATAGATACTTGTTGGTAGTATTTAAACCTCGATCGAATGCTCGTAAATCAATCAAACTTTTTTATCTATCTTAAAGCACTTGATTTTCTAATAGACAATATACCATTGGCTGGAAACAATATGAATTATCAGAAGGAAAGCAAATTAGCAATTGGAATGAGACAATAACTTTTTATTACAACCCACTTGAAGGTAATCTTATACCGAAATATTTTTATAATAATTTATCATAGTTTATAATTTCCCCACGTTTTCGAAAAGTATTAGGCTAACTAAGGAATAACAGACAGAAGTTTTTAATCTAAAAAAATTAGCTTAGCAAGGTATCCGTTTGGCATCCCATCTTGACGGGCAGTAACACTCCCAACTCAAGACTTTCAAGTTTACAAAAAAGATAGGGTGGGAGAGGGGGCTGCCCGTTAAGGTCCTATTGGTTCAGCTAACCATCAGTAGATGGATGCAAAAAACGCTCTGATGGAAGTTTTACTTTATTTTCGTTGTAGTATATATTAATTAAAACATAAAAAATTTTATAAAAAATATTTGGCATAGGTAATAAAACTTTAGTATATTTATGCTACCATTTGAATAGGATGGTTATGGTAATTTAAGTTGGAAGATTGGATGGAGCATTTTAGCTTTGAAAGCGCTAACATAATTGGTTTGCATGAATATACAAGGGGGAATTGAAATGAAAGCTGCACAAATTGTTGAGTTAAGAAAACCGTTACGGGTAGGTGAAGTGCAGGATCCGACGCCGGGAGTCCATGATGTGATTGTAAAAGTAGAGGCAAGTGGTGTATGTCGTAGTGATTGGCATGCATGGATGGGGGATATGGGGTGGCTTGGTATAAAGCCTGAACTACCGATTATTCCGGGACATGAAATGGGAGGCGTTGTTGTTGAAGTTGGGAAAGAAATCAAGAATTTCAAGCCGGGCGATCGTGTGACGACACCGTTTCATGAATCCTGCGCCCATTGTTCCTACTGTCTAAGCGGCAGGTCCAATCTATGTGAACATGTTAGAGTGCATGGAATGGTCAATGACGGAGCTTATGCAGAATATATTCGCATCCCACAAGGTGATTTTAATTTAGTTCAACTCCCTGATGAAGTTGATGCGATAACGGCGGCTGCCATTGGCTGTCGCTATATGACCGGATTCCATGGCGTCGTCAAAACAAATATACGTCCCGGTGATTGGCTTGTTGTTAATGGTTCCGGTGGGGTCGGATTATCCGCTATTCAAGTCGCCAACGCTTTAGGTGCACAAGTTATTGCAGTAGATATTGATGATAAAAAGCTTGAAATGGCTCAAAAAGAGGGAGCAGTGGTCACAATTAATGCTCGTAAGGAAGTTGTCCCCAAAGCTGTGCAGGAAATCACAAAAGGCGGTGCCCATGCTTCCATTGATGCACTTGGTATAAAAGAAACTATTGTAAATTCCATTTTATCACTTAGAAAGGGTGGTCGCCATGTCCAAATCGGACTTACAACCAGCAGTGAATCAGGTGTTGTCGACATTCCCATTGATATGGTGACAATGATGGAATTGGAAGTGGTTGGAAGCCTGGGGAATCCCCGCACCGAATATGATGGATTATTGCGACTGATCGCCCGAGGGAAATTAAATCCAAAATCACTTGTATCTCGTGAAATTTCTCTAAATGATGTAACGGATGTATTTAACGACATGTCAAATTATCAAACATATGGATTTAATATCATAACAGATTTTAGTTAAACTTGTTATTAGAAGGTGTTGGCTATAATAGTGGTAAACTCTTATTATCTAGAAAATGCAACAAGCAGATTTCAATAAAGAAAAACTTCTATCCGTGGGGGGTTCTTCATCTCCACCTATCTTCTTTGTAATCTCGAAAATCTTTAGGTGACTCGCCATTAAGGTGGGATAAAAAATGAACTGTCCAAAAATCCTGTGTATCTGGTAATGCTCAAAGGGATGCGTTTGGACAGTTTTCTATTTTCAAGGATTTATTGGTCTAACTGATTATTAGACCGTATGTTTATTAAATTTCCAATTGCATCATGATATTGATCCCTGACATAATGGAATTCATTTGTGATTTCTTCTTTATGTCGAACCGTCCCCATATCATCATGAATCCGGTAGTTTGTTAGGGTCATTGGGAAATAATGAATGGGATATTGTAAAGCGACCCGAAGCCAATATTCATAGTCTTGTGCGTATTTTAGTTGTTCATTAAAAAGTCCAACAGTTTCTACAACTTTTTTCGAAAACATCACCGTACAGCCATTAATTGGATTATAATTTTGCAATAATTTCAGGAGCTCTAAATCATTGTTGAAATGAAGACCGGCATTGTATTTAATAATTTCGCTGTTTTTATTCATTGTATTAAAATTTGTACAGCTAAGAAATGCATTTTTTCTTTGCATAAAGTTCAGTTGATGCCGGACTTTATCAGGATGTATTGTATCATCAGAACTTAACCACACGAAATAATCGCCCTTTGCCTGTTTAATTCCGAAATTCATTGCCGAAGCGACTCCGTTATTTTCTTTTTCCAAATACGTAATTCTTGATAGATAAGAGGATATGCGTTCTTTATACATGGTTGAGCCGTCATCGATAACAATCACTTCTATATGAGGGTAGCTTTGAGCTAATGCACTCTGAACCGCTTGCCCAACATAGGGACAATTATAAAACGGAATCAATATACTGACGGTCTCATTCCTTTCTACCAAATAATCACTCCCTTTCCGTTCATGTTTCTCATATTAAAATATTCCGATAAAAGAATAAAGCGTGGGCTGACACAATCATTACACCATTCAAGTTTTTCGGCATATGGTGATATAAGGCATATTTGTAAAAAACAGGAGAGGATACAATGAAAATACTTTTCGTTTATTATGTGCCGAGTGGGGGTGTTGAAACATTAAATCGTCAAAGAAGCCTGGCACTGAAAAAGATTGGAATGAATTGTCATTTCCTTTACTATGAAAATAGACGGGATTTACTAAATGATCATGCGGCCCCTGTCTTCATTACAAATAACGATCAGGAAATAAAACAAATATTGGAGACAGGCAAATATCAAGCCATTGTCATTACGTCCGACTTTCAAGCATTACCAAGATTTCAATCGCTCGGGTATCAAGGAAAAATGATTATCGAAGTACAAGGTTACGGCCCCAAACACGTCGCCCGGAAAGTGTTTCAAAGTGTCGTTCCGCTCGTAACCCGGTATGCTGATGGCTTGTTAAATCCGAAAACCCCACATATTGAACAGCTATTTCATGAATTATTTCCGACCGTACCAAAATTCCAATTTAATAATTGCTTTGATACGACGAAATTTTCTTACCAAAAGACAACCGGCCATCCCCATCCGATTGTCGCTTGGATCGGCCGGATTGAGGACAATAAAAATTGGCGGGAATTTCTTTTTATTGGTGCAAAGTTAATTGAGAAGGTTAATCCGAACATTCAATTATATATGTTCGAGGATCCTACGTTAAGTACACAAAGGGAACGGCAAAAATTTGAAGCAACAATAAGCCGGTTGAATTTGCAAAATCATGTAACTTTGCATGCGAATGTTCCGAATGGAAATATGGCAGAATATTATTCTCGTATAGGAGACTCCGGCGGTTTTCTTTGTTCAACATCAAAAGTGGAAGGAGCCCCATACGCCATTCTTGAAGCTTTGAGTTGTAAATGTCCAATCCTTACGACCGATTCTGATGGCGTAAGAAGTTCAATTATCCATAACGAGACCGGTAAATATTATACAATCGGCAATATTTCTGAAGCAGTTACTCAAGCGGTCGAATTAATGAGCAATACTGAGATTCGTGAACATATCCGTTCAAAAGGTTATGAACATGTGAAAGTGAATTTTAGTCCTGAACTTTATGGAACACATTTCCGGAATATGCTTCAAGCTATAGGTGTTAACTGATATTGAATTAGGATCTGGGAGTAACTCACCAGGTCCTTGTTAATTTTTTATAGCCATATACTTCAAAATCATTGGAAAACACGGTATTGACCAACTGAATGGCCTCTTTATCATAAAAACTTTTATAAGTTGGAAATTTGCCTGTAGTAATAAAGGTGGATTCTGATATTTCTTTATCGGCAAAGTTTCCTTTTAGCTTCATTGCTGGAGATAGGTGATGAGTTGATTTTGATAATTCAAGCAGATTTGAGCTTTTCAGTTTATATTTGTCTTCGATTTGTTTTATTTGCTTCTGGAAAGTTTCAAGATATATATACTGATCAACAAATTCTTCTTCCCCAGGTTCATATTGTGGGGCGAAATGGCTGTCATAACCTTCAGCCTCTTGGATATAATGTAAAAATTGCTTGAATGTAATGCCTTTCGTACTGTTTTTATCATGATAAAAAAATTCGCGGATTTTTTCCCATTCTTTTTCCCAATGTTGATTTCCTTTCGATGTGGCAAGGATTAAAAATTGGCTGACTGCTCTTTTATACGGGTTGCGAACAAGTTTCAATGTATCTTTTTTTTTCGTCAAAAGATGGTCTATTACATCCTGCATATAAGTCGGTTTCTGCTTATAGACTTCATTCTCATAAAAATGTACCCAAGGATTGTAGTCAATAGCTTCCTCAAGCAGATCGACTTGAAAGAAAAACCATTTTAAGAAAGTAGTACATCCGCTTTTTTGACTCCAGAATAAAATAATTGGAAAATTAGGGTGAAAATGTGGCAAACGTTTTTTTACTACATTTTCCACTCTAACTTCTTTACTTTGCACTTGTGTGTCACTTCCTTTTGAAAATTATTTTCAATATGCTTTCTATTTAATCTATGCTTAAGCTAGTATTTTGCAAGGGACGGGTACATAGAAAATCTGTAATTTGAAAGAAAGAAACTCCGAGGCCACTGAAAAACAATTCGAATAAGTCCACTTACACAATATATAGAAGGATAGGCCACAAAAATACATGTTAAGAAAGTAATCTTATTATTATTTAGCACTTCTACGGTCTTGAAATTCCATGTTGGTCATACCGATTTCTTTTCCTCTTGAATATGATACTTTAAGGACAGCCAAAAGTTTATGGAAAAGTAATGAGGTGGAACGTAATATGAAAATTTTGCTTGCGACCTTCTGGGAAATTCCTCATACAGGAGGGGTATGGAAGTATATGCAACAATTGAAAGAAAGACTGGAATCACTCGGTCATGAAGTTGATCTTTTCGGTTACGGGGATCAAGGGAATTTTGTTTATATCTATAATAAAAATCAAAAAGTAAATAAACGTTTTTTTCTAGGTGAAATTAAACAAGCTTTTCCGGCAATGGTGTTGGATTCTGTCATTCATTATTATGAAGAACGCATGTATTTTTATGAACTTGCGGCAAAAATACTTGGAATCGGAAATTATGATTTAATCCATTGCCAAGATGTGTTCTCTGCCGTTATTTTCAATCGAATTCGTGCAAAACATACTGCATTGGTGGCCACACTGCACGGATGTGTTGCCCATGAAATTTTAGAAGCGTATTATCGTTCAAAGAATCCGGTTTCTTCCCACGGTGACAGTTATTTTGGAAATCTAGAATTTAATGGCGCAACGGCCGGTGAAATAACGATTATCGCCAATAACTGGATGAAAAATATTTTAGTTGAAGAATATAATGTCCCCGTTTCACAACTTAAAATTCATCACTATGGCTATGATATCGAGACTTTTTTGGAGCAAATAAATCATCCATCACCAATCCAAAAACCGTTCACACAAAAAGTAATCATCTATACCGGAAGACTTTCTGAGATGAAAGGAGTCCATCATTTGATTGGTGCATTAGCTCGACTGAAAAAGAAGAGACATGATTGGGTTTGTTGGATCGTCGGGGATGGTCCGCAAGATCAAGTGTTACAAAAACAAGTAGCGTTACTTGGGCTGGACAATGAGGTGTCTTTTTTCGGAAAAAGAAAGGATATACCATATCTATTATCACTCGCCGATATCCTCGTTCTCCCGACATTAATCGATAATCAGCCATTATCTGTTATCGAAGCACAACTTGCCGGGAAAGCGGTAATTGCCAGCAATGTCGGTGGTGTGCCGGAAATGATTGAACATGGGATGACCGGTGTCTTAACGCCACCCGGTGATGAGGAAATGCTTGCTGTCCATATCGAATATTTACTGGAACATGAGCAGTATCTTGCTAATTTAGGTAAAAGGGCAAAAGATTGGGCACTGACACATTGGTCATTAAATCAAGCGATTGAAAAAATAGTAAATATTTATGAACAGGCAATTTTTTTACGAAAAACCAAGATTGACGAAGTGAACAAAAATTAAAGGCTATTTTGGTCAAATGCTATATACGAAAAATCAGAGCGAACATAATATAAATTTAAAAGATGTGAGGTGGGTAAAAAAACAAGAAATTTATTTGATAAGTAAAATGTTGAACGAATCGGACGCATGGGACAGTTCATACTCCACCTATCTTCTTTGTATATTCGAAAACCTTGAGGTGGAGGTCTTTATTCTGCCCGAGGTTGGATAAAGGAGAATGACAAGTTTTGCATAAATTAAAGGGTACGTATGATTCCATTTTCAGTTTAGGGCATCTTTGTTTAGCTGCCATGCAATTGCGGAAGTTTCAGTTACGTCCGTTTTCGGGTGTGCTGGATTGGGTTGGTTCCCCACAATTATCAAAAGTCAATTTGCTGATTAAAAACCGTTTTTCCGATTTTTTGAATATCAATCATTTAAAACCCGATCGCTATCTCTCACCTACAGATTTATATGTTCATGACTTTGTTTATGATATTGGCTTTAACCATGATTTTAAAACCGATAAAAACACATTAACTCATTTAGGCGGGTATGCGGAAGTAAAAGCAAAATATGACAGAAGAATTAATCGGTTTCTTGAAAAAATGAATACGAGTAAGCGAATTTTATTCATCCGAACTGAAGCAAATGAAGCAAAATTTGAAGATGTAAAAGAATTGGAGACGATTTTGTCCAATATGGTAGCCGGAGATTTTCACATTCTATTAGTCCACCATAAAAACATCAGTCATATGATTGAAAAGCCGTATCCGCTTTCCTCAGTAACTCTTGTTGAACTGCCAAATAAAGAAATTTGGGATGAAAATGATCCATATTGGGCAAAAATTTTCCAAGGTGTTTCCTTAATGAAGTAACTCATTGGTCTCCCCTTAAAGCGGGATTAAGTGAGACTTCCAGCAGTGGGGTTTTCTTCACCCTCATTGATGGGTAGCTGAACCAATCGGGCACTTATCTTTCTCCCTTTACATCTTTGATTTTCCTTTAGTCACATGAGGAAGATTTAGTGACCGTTCGTGCGGGATAAAGACATTGGAGAGGAGCCATAGAATGAAAGTTTTAGTTACGGGTGGAGCAGGTTTTATCGGATCATATCTCGTTGATCAACTCGTTAAGTTAGAATATGACGTACATGTAATCGATAATTTTTCTACGGGAAAACGGGGTTTTTTATCGCCACTTGCACATTTGTATGAATTTGATATATGCGGAATCGAAACGAGACAATGGATTCAAGAAGAAAAACCGGATGTGATTTTTCATTTAGCCGCACAAGCCGATGTTTCAAAATCGATGAATAAACCTAGAGTGGATGCCGATACGAATATTAACGGGACAATCAATATTTTAGAAGCTTGTCGTAATCACGATATAAAAAAACTTATATTTTCTTCCACTTCAGCGGTATATGGAAACATTGTGAGAGATCGAATAAGTGAAAAGGACTTGGCTGAACCCGTTTCTTTTTATGGATTATCGAAACGTACGGCAGAAACATATATTCAATTGTTTTCGCAACTTTACGATATTCCTTTTACGATTCTTCGTTACGGAAATGTGTATGGACCACGGCAAACCGTGAAAGGAGAAGGAGGTGTCATTGCTGTATTCCTTGATCAATTAAAGAAGCAAAAACCATTAAATATTCATGGTGATGGAGAACAAACAAGAGATTTCATTTTTGTTAAGGACATTGTTCAAGCGAATCTGGCCGCCATTGAACGGGGAAATCGGGATATTTTTAATATAAGCACAGCTCAAAGTACATCCGTCAACCAAATTGTAAACATACTCACGCAATTACACAAGCAACCGGTGTTGGTTCGCTATTCCGCAGCGAGAAAAGGAGATATCCAGGATAGTTGTCTGGATAATCAAAAAGCAAAAAAATGGCTTGAATGGAGACCAAAAATAGATATTCATAGCGGATTAGCGGAAACATACCAATACGTTTTTAGCTAACGATTTGAGGACCGTTGTATTGTAATCCCCCTAAAAAAACGATTTCAACATTTGGATTTCAACATTTCAATAAAAAACTTGGGCGTCAAAATGTTTAGGCGACTCGTGATGTGATATTAAATTTTTTTGGCTGCGGTATATTGGATCGCAGCTTTTTTCTTGTGCCCTTATACGTAATTCCAAAATTTCCATCTGCGTCGAATTCGCACCTTTGCTGAAAATTTATACTTACCATATAAAATAAATTTTCAAAATCCACTTAAAAAATAGTTGACAGGTAGGAATAGTATGATTAAAATATAACTCAATAAAATACCCTATAACATTTTTTTATACGCTGAATATAATACATAGAAAATTTTAAAGCCGTAAGTAGCTAAATAGGTATTGTGGGGCAAATGAAGGAGGAAACAAGGATGAGCAAATTAATTGTATTTGCAATTGTCGGTTTTTTTGCACAACTGATTGATGGAGCGTTAGGAATGGCTTATGGTGTCACTTCGACAACTTTGTTATTGGCCTTTAGTGTGAATCCTGCGGCGGCATCCGCATCTGTGCATTTAGCCGAATTGGTGACGACTGCCGCATCGGGCGCTTCTCATATTAAATTTGGCAATGTCGATAAAAAGATGGTTTTTCGCCTGATTATCCCGGGAGCAATTGGCGCTTTTTTAGGTGCAACATTTTTAAGTAATTTACCCGGTGATGTCATTAAGCCATATGTTTCATTATTTTTATTACTATTAGGCGTATATATTCTATTTCGTTTTCTATTTATATATAAAAAAACGGAAGAACAGAAAAATGTTCAGTTGTCCTATAAGCAATCCATCCCTCTAGGTTTTATCGGCGGATTTTTTGATGCAACCGGCGGCGGTGGCTGGGGACCAATCACAACACCAGTCTTACTTTCTAAAAAAGGAATGAGTGCGAGAAAAGCTGTCGGTACGGTGGATACAAGCGAATTTGTCATTGCCTTATCCGCTTCATTAGGTTTTTTCCTATCTCTCGGTTCAGAACTGATTGAATGGGTGTGGGTGATTGCGCTAATGATCGGAGGCGTTTTGGCGGCACCGCTGGCAGCATGGCTTGTGCGTATTGTCCCTACACAAATAATGGGTACTTTAGTGGGCGGATTTATTGTTTTAACAAATGCGAGAACAATCTTTTCCACTTGGATATCCGATGATTCGATTTATCCGGTTTTATACGGTTTGATTATCGTAACTTGGATTGCGGCGGTTGGATATGCCATATATAAATATAACCTGGACAGAAAAGCTTCCGAAGCAGATTTACCTTTGGATGTCGAGGCGTAATGGATCAACCTGTTCAATTACCTTATCCGCGACAAAGGGATCACCCGCAATTCTCTAAATTAGTTAATCAAATTCTAAATAGAATCCTGGGAAAAAGAGAAAATGCTGTATATAATGCAGAACGTACAGTTAACTTATGAAAAATATAAAAGAAAATTAACGTTATCCTAATAATGATTGCCCGGTTCTGCTATAATTTAAGTAGAAGATAGGCGAGAGGTAGGGCGAATTTCGTGAATATCGACAGTTTACGGTTGTTTTGTTTGGTAGTTGAGGAGGGAAGTATTAGTCAAGCGGCACGGTTGAGTGGCTTATCTCAGCCGGCCGTAACAAAACAAATGCATCAATTGGAAAATACGTATGGAACGCTTTTGTTTGATCGGACTGACGGGAAACTAAAATTAACTAGTGCCGGGAAAACCCTGTATCCGTACGCAAAAGAAATTGTAAAAGACTACAACCGTTCAAAAGAAACCATCCAGCAACTCATCGGGAATGACGATAGGAAACTTCATGTTGGTGCATCATTAACGATTGGGGAATATTTTTTACCTAAAATTCTCGGAGTTTTCAAACGAAATCATCCATCCGTAAGATTATTGCTGGAAATCGGAAATTCACCGAATATTCTCGAGAAACTTTCTAATGATGTTATTGATATTGCTTTTGTTGAAGGGGTAGTTGAAAACAAACATTTTACAGTGGAAAAATTTGCGGACGATGAACTGATCTTAGTTTGTCCAACCGGCCACCCATGGACGAAAAGACAATATATTGATATTGAAGAATTAGCGAAGGAACATATGATCTGGCGTGAATCAACTTCCGGAACAAGATTAATCGTGGAACAAGCATTGAAAGAATTTGGAGTACTGAATAAAATTCAAAGTTATATGGAGCTCGGCAGTACCCAAGCGATTAAAAGTGCGGTTGAAGCAGGATTAGGAATTAGCATCTTACCGAGAATTACAGTGGAAAAAGAACTGCAACATGATGAACTTGCAGAAGTTAAAATAAAAGACATTCATATTCACAGAAATTTATGGATGGTACAAAAACCGCAGCGCTTTTTAAGGAAAAACGTAGATACATTAATACACTTTTTTTCCAACATACTATAAAACTTAGTGAAAGGAGAGGAAATGCATGGCAGAAATTACCACAGGAATTCTTCAAAATGGTGAGCCGTTTATTGTCAGAACATTGAAAGTGGATGATTTAGATACGATGAGTCAATTACAATCAAAAGTAATTGACCATTTACCTTCTCCGGAGTTTTTAGAACCTACAAGTAAAGAACAATTCATCGACATTTTCCAAAAAGAGGGAATCGTGCTTGGTGTATTTGTCCAAGACCGTCTTGTCGCCTTTCGAATCTTTTCTTTACCGGATTCGCTTGAAGAAAAGATTGCCCTAGAGGTGGGAATCTTGAAAGAAGAATTGCCAAATACACTCTTTTCAGTAGTTACTAATGTTGATCCGGATTATCGCGGGTCGGGATTACAAAAGTTATTAGGGGAAAAAATAATGGAAACAATTGATCGAAACCGCTTCCGTTATGTTTTATCTACGGTTGCTCCATTCAATATTCCAAGTTTAAAAGATAAATTTTTTCTCGGTTTTTCCATAGTAGATTTAAAAGAGCAATATAACGGAAAACTGCGCTATACATTTTTTAAAGATTTTCAAAAGGAATCGGTTGAATTTGAACTTGTGGATTTTTCCGTCAATATGTCCGATTACGGAAGACAGAAGGAGTTATTCCAGCTCGGATATTTCGGTACGGGAATTTTTTACCAAAATGACGAATGGATGGTACAGTTTGGAGTGAAAAAGAAATAATTTTTTGATGCAAAAAAATAGTCTGTAGGACAGTATTCTTACAGACTTAATATTGGATAATTATTCCATTGTTCCGGTACTTTTAATATTTACGTCCATATCGATAGTGAATTTTGCCTGTGGATATAAGTTTCGCCATTCTTTATACATATCACCCGTATGAAGATGAGTTGCTTTATAACGTAAACCAAATCCAAGCGGGTCAACATTTTGTTTTTGCAAATAGGTCAATAATTCTAGGATCAATTTTTTGGCAACCTTACTTGATTCTTTCCCATACTCTTCAAGAAGGTCCGATTCCGTATACTTAGATGCTTCTTCAAGAATGCCTTGATGGCGAATTTTATATTTTATAATCGGTCGTTGATTATTTTCACTGTTAATTTTATAGGAAATACTCGTTGAATCAATAAATACCCCATATTTAAATTTACCATTTTTCTCCTTTATCTGTGCATTAAATCTTTCAATATTTCCTCGTAATATATTATATACCATCGTTTGTTGGGGATTTAACTCGACAAACTTTCCGTCTCCGATAACAAGAGCACGATGGACAACAAATCTTTTTTCTTTCTTATCAATTTTTATAATCGGCAAAACAGGGTCAATGCCGGTTTCAATTTGCTGTCTCCTGAAATCGAACAAATACTTCGGAGTGATATAAGGTGACTGAACTGATGTTCTGTTAAAGAAATTAAATAATGGTGCTGTTACAGATGATTGTGATTTTGGTTCCATTTTGAGTATATCCTTGGCTCTTTTTTCGGCAATACCAATCCAGGATACTAATTGAATATCTCGTCTCCGATGGAAAAAATCTGTCACATTTCCCAAGTTTCGATCTAATAAATTTTTACTTACGATAATTACTTTTGTATGAGAAAAATCCATATCCTTATCAATGGTAGCTCTTATTAATGCTAATGCTTCTGATATACTCACGCCCTTTTCCGAAAAAAACGCATATTTTACCCCCTCTTGTTTTATATTCCCTGAAGGAACAACTACCTTTATTGTAATTTGATATGGCTTCTTCGTGTCACCGGAATCATCCACTGCAATCGCTGAGACAAACGCTCTTTTGTCAATATCACGAAAGGCACATCCTGATAGAAACGAAATACTCATGAAAAGGATGAAAAGAAAGCGAACAAATTTAAATTGCTTATTCATTATCTTGCTCTCCTTTTTAAATATTGGAAAAGCAGTATCATTGGAAAAAAGAAAAACGGTAACAAGTTATTAAAGAACCTGGAAACTGCTAACAACCAATATTCGTTAAACACGTTAATCAAATATATACTAATTACCCAAAACGCCCCTATAATTAACACGATTATCCAATTTTTTTGTTTAGAAGTAATTTTCTTCGTGCTTATCAATTTTTTTGTAATTTGAACGACAACATGCCAATGAACAAGAATACTTAAAAATGTAGTAAAAATAGAAACGGTTAACATAACATAAAGTACCCGTTCGATAATTCCAAGTGGCATGATAAGTGTATCTGTAGCAATCATCATTGGATGAGGAATTTTATCAATATTTTCATAACCGAGTAGTCCAATCGGAATGAAAAAGCTAACGAGCAATGTTCCAAGGCAAAGTAATAAAGCAATCAGATAATCTTTCCAAGTAAATGTAAAGTCATGTTGCTGAAACTGATTGTTAAAAATAATTAAGTTCGTTATTCCTAAATATACGTACAGTGAATTAGCAATTGCTGAGAAACTAGGAAAATGATTAATATGCATGACTGCTTCCTTAACATAATCAAGTTCAAATTCGTTACTTGTTATTGCTTTAAGTAGAAGAAGAATTAAAAATGGAAACGTAATCAATAATACAATTTCGAGCGTATAAAGTATACTTTTGGTCCGCAAAAGAATGCCGAATGTAATGAATGTCAAAAAGATAATGATCATAAAAACAGTAGGTATTTCAGGTGTCAGAAATCTTTTTAATATAAAAACAAACGAAATTAGCGAAACTAAACCGGCAATAAACCACACAACGGAAATTATCCCAAGGACAATGAATGATAGCCATTTCGGAAAATATGCCAAGAGCAGGTCAGGCAAGTCTTTTCCCGGTACAGTTTGGAAAAAACGTATGAACCCAAATAAAATAATGAACCCCAAAAATACCGATAGAACCATAGCGAGAAGTGAGCCTTGTTCTTTTAAATTAAGTAAAATTTTATGACCTTCAGATATGCTATATCCTAACATGTTAACGATGATGAGATAATAAACATATCGTTTCATGATTTGACACCTTTTGTTTCAACTTTTTTCCGTTGTATAAATAATTTTAAATAAGGTTCACCAAAACTTTCCAAATTAGTTAAATAGAGAACAAATGCTAGAAAAGATAAAATTAAACCGGTAATGCCGGCAATTGTCCCAAAAAACAATAAAACATAACGAATGAGTCGGATGGCAAAACTCATTTCATTAATCGGTATAGCAAAGGTCGCAATCGCAACGGCAGAAACAATGATAACCATAATGTTGGAGGTAAGAGCAGCTTCTGTGGCTGCAGTACCTAATATTAGACCGCCAACCGTTGTTGCTGTTCCACTGATTGCTCTGGGCAAACGAATACTCGCCTCAGTCAATAATTCCATAAAGACGAGGAGGAACAATACCTCAATAAAAGAAGGAAATGGAACACCGACCCGACTGCCTGCAACAGAAAAGGCCAATTCTGAGCGCAAAATTTCAGGGTTATAGGAGGTAACAGCTACATATACACCCGGTAACAGTAAACAAATAAATAAACCAAAATAACGAAGTACCTTTAAAAATTTTGAAATTCCAAACGGTAAATACTTATCATCCATCGATGTCATAAAGTCAAAGAATACAGAAGGTGCAATAATTGCATTAGGGGTTCCGTCTAAAATGAGGACCACTTTTCCACCGGCTATATTTTGGATGACCCGATCTGTTCTTTCTGTTATCATCATAATCGGCATAAATGTCCATTTTTTGTCATTCAAAAGCCGCTGTAATTCTGAGCTGGATAAAATAACAGAGTGATTCAAATTTTTCACTTTCTCTTGTAAATTTTTCAGTACCGAATCGTTGACACTTTCTTGATCATATAATATAGCCAATGTTTGATTATTACTTGTTCCAATTTGATGAGTATCAATCTTTAATGAAACATTATGATAACGGTGCCGAATAATATTTAAATTCGTTTGGATATCTTCACTCAAGCCTAATTCCGGTCCTTGAATCGTCGGCTCGATATTTGTTTCCAACACTATATTTGTTGTTATTTTTTTTAAATCAAGTAAATAATTTTGTTCTTGTATTTGAACAAGTACACTTCCTCTGCTTAATTGCGACAATACTTTCTCGTTCGTTTCGATTTTGTTATTTTGAGGAAGAGAAGCTATGTAAGAATCAAATAGTTGTATTGAACCCATTTCAAAAAAAGGTTTGATGATATAATTTTGTATTTGGTCATTATCAACAACGGTTTTTAAATAAAGAAGGTGGACTGTTATATTGTCGGATTGTAATTTTTGATTGATAATGTCAAAACTTGGTTCCAGCTTTTCGGCCAATAAGTCAATCATATTTGTTTGACTCGTAGTTTTTTTCTTTTTGGTTTGCAATCTATCCCTCCTCATTTATAGTGATTATCGGTGGGGCAAACCCCTCTGATAGGTAGTTGAACCAATCGGACTTATACGGGCAGTTGATTCTCTCCCCCATCTTCATTGTAAAGTTGAAAAATTCGAGGTGGGGGTCTACCGTACGTTAAGGTGGAATAAAGGGTATGATGGGGATAGTTTATACAAAAATGCACAATTTATGCAGAAAATAGGAAAACATGCATGGGGATGATGATTGTCGGGCAAAATTTGTTAAACAGTAAAAGAGAAGGTGTTCGGGCGCACCTTCTTCATTTGCAACTAACATCCGGATTTCTAAGCTTGAACACTTTTTACTTTTCTATGATAATGACTGAATACTTTATCTAAGAATGTTGCAAAAAGTGATGCCAATATTTGTTGGAAAAGCATGCCGACAACAACTGGTAGAACGACAGCTGACGGAAAATAAGAAAGGGCGATAACAGCACCGGCACTAATATTGCGCATACCACCTAAAAACGTAAAAGCGGTAATTGTTTCATGATCATATTTTAACAATCGACTGATAAGGTAAGCGAAAAAATAACCCGACATTGCGATAAAAAACGCCGTACAGATAATAATAATTAACTTTAAATCAATATTTTTAAAATATGGTGCTACTTCTGAACTGTTTAGCATAACAACTAATCCAAGAAATAGTTTGGAAATGGGGGCGAGTCTCGGCTTCCAAACTGTGCTCATTTTACCATTTGTCATCTGATTAAGTACCATCCCAAAAATGGACGGCAAAACAATCATAAAAAACAATCCCGAAATCATGCTTGAGATATCCATTTCAATATTTTTCCCAACAAAATTAGATAAACTAAGAGGGACGATAAAAGGTGAAAGCAATGAATCAATTAAGATTAGCGCTAACGATAATGCAGTATTCCCTTGTTTCATGGCCGTCCAAATAAAACTCGTGATGGCAGTCGGAATCACCATGCCGAGGATAAGACCGGTAATGGTAAAAATATCGTCGGAAAATACGATATGTCCGACCGACCACGCCCAAAACGGCATAACTATATGAAGAAATAAAAGCAAAATAATAACGGGGAGCGGGTGAAGAACAGCTCCTTTGATGGCTCGAAAATTCATACTGAGACTACCTTCAAAGGTCATAAAAGCAAATAACCAAGGGACAAGAAAAGTATAATCTTGCAGAATACTAGAAAATAACACGCCTAACACAACACTTGTCGGTGTAATAAACGGCATCATCCGTTCAAGTATACGATTGATTTGTTGTAACATTTGAACCGTCTCCTCATAAAATTTCAGCCTGTCAATGAAGACAATCCGACTAGATACAAAACTAATTATTCCGATTAGATTCAATGAAATTTATTATAACAGTTCAAGTCAAAATTTCAATGGGAAAAGGGACAGTTCTTAATAAATGATAGTATTATTTTCCAACAAGGCTACCAATACGATAGAATTGGATATTTATAGAATATAAGTTCACAAAAACAAAACAGGAATGAAATCCATTCCCGTTATAAGTGATTTGTATACGACTACTCACGATTTTAACATTGAAATTAAGATTTTTTCTCCTTTGATTTAATCTATAAAAACACGAATGTTCTTAGCCCTCAACCCTTGTCAAAGGTTATGGACGGATTTTTTGAGCTTGCTTAATACATGTTGTTTTTATATAGCGATGAAAACAATTTTTATAAATACATATTGAATGCTAGGATGTGATAAATTCTCCACCATTTACGTGGATGGTCTGGCCGGTAACAAACCGAGAATCATCGGAAGCTAGAAAAACATAAGCAGGGGCCAGTTCGAACGGTTGTCCTTGCCGATCCATCGGGTTATCCACCAGTGAAACTTGATCTGCTGAAAAACTTGCGGGTATTAGCGGTGTCCAAATTCGACCCGGGGCAACCGCATTTACACGGATTCCTTTTTTTACTAAGTTTCTTGCCAATGCCCGTGTAAAACCGACAATTGCTGCTTTTGTCGCGGTATAATCGATTAATTGATCATTCCCGACATATGCGACAACTGATGCTGTATTAATAATTGAACTTCCGGGTTTTAAATAATTTAATGCTTCCCTCGTTGTATAAAAATGAGAATAGATATTAACTTTGAATGTGTCATCAAATTGTTCATCGGTAATATCAAGAAGGCTTAATTGTTGAAATTGGATACCAACATGATTACAAAGAATATCGAGTTTACCAAAAGTTTGTACCGTTTGTTGGACGATGTGAACACATTGTTGCTTGTCTCGTAAATCCCCCGGGAGTAAAAGGGCACGTCGGCCAAGTTCTTCAATTCGCTGTTTCGTACGATTCGCATCTTCATGTTCATCTAAATAACTAATGGCAACATCTGCACCTTCTTTTGCAAAACCGATCGCAACCGCTGCACCGATTCCACTATCTCCACCGGTAATAAGGGCTACTTTTCCTTCCAGTTTTCCACTTCCATGTTCATTCGGATTTTCAATAATCGGGCGAGGAACCATTAAGCTCTCTACCCCCGGTTGGCGGTATTGACGCTGTTCAGGAACTGTTAAGGGAACATCTTGGAAACGGGTAATCTTCCCATAGTTTGGTAGTTGAGGATAATTTGATTGTTGATCTTTAAACATGGCAACCTCCTTAAAATTTTTTCAGGTTACTATATGTATTTGTCCGGGCTGTTGTGCCATTGTATGGTGTTCGGACGAGATACATGATTTGAAACGAGAACATATTTTAGAAAAAATGATAAGGGAGGAGGTGAATATGTTGGTCTATTTCAATCCGAATGTCCATTTACTTTTGCTTACGGAAAGCTTTGGAAAGGTACGAGTGTTATATAATGATAATCCACGCGCCTTTCAATTACCAAGTATTGGAGTCCGTCCCCCTTATTACACAAATCCAAGATATGAAGCATATTATCCGATCTTGTAAAAATTGGAAATCTCGAAAAGGATAAAAAGGGACATTGCCTCTATGGGACATTTCATCTGATTTTCCAGCATGCTTTGTCCCATAGCACGGGCCTATAAGACATTTTTTCTTGATTTTCAATTCATTTTGTTCCACAGTCCCCCATGTAGCGCTAGGCTACACCACAGGAAGATGGTATTTTCATGGTAGCCTAATTGTTCCATACGTCCATAACACCTATCTGCTTTAAACAAAATTTTAAGGAGGAGGGCATATAATCTTGTTGCTCCGAAAACATGTAAAACTGTCAACCTGCCCAAAATTTTTTATTTATTTGTGCCCAAATGACTGACGGTTGAATATAGAATAAATAGGCAATTGAAGATACTCGCCCAGATGAAGTACATCCTACATGATTGTTCCGGGAAGGAGGGTTACATCATTTTCGCGTTGCTTATTAGACGAATCGGTGGAGTTGTATCTATAGCTTTCGGAATTTTCGCAACCCTGGAAGCATCCAGGCTTTATACTTATGGCACAGGCATACTGATTGGTGATCATGCCTTTCCTGCAATAATAGGAATCATCCTCATTGTTGCAGGATTGTTCTACCTTTGCTTACCTTACAAAGAAGAAAAAGTGGTCATGCCAAATCATAAACAATTAAAAACAATGATTTATACAATTGGGATATTATGTCTGTATTGTTTCAGTATGAACTACCTCGGCTATTTTGTTACCACATTTATAGCCTTTCTTTTATTACTTAAAGTAATCGGTAACTACCGATGGGTATGGACAATGGCCTTTGCCTTAATTTTTACAGCAGTTATGTACTACTTGTTTATCACCTTATTAAAAACACCATTACCTATTACGCCAATATTATCAATTTAAAAAGGGGGATCTCATACTTGGATTCAATCATGTATTTGCTTAACGGATTAGGTGCTGTGTTGACCCCTTTCAATTTATTCATCGTTGTGGTCGGCTCCTTTCTTGGCACTTTCGTCGGTGTGTTACCAGGACTCGGCCCGACTTCTGCAATTGCCATTTTACTACCAATGACAACGATCCTTGAACCGGTGCAAGGGATTATGATGATGGCCGGAATTTATTACGGGGCAATGTACGGGGGTTCGACAACAGCCATTTTAATGAATATCCCCGGTGAATCGTCATCGGTTCCGGCAACACTCGACGGATATCCGCTGGCAAAGCAGGGAAGAGGCGGTGCAGCGCTTGGGATTGCTGCGATTGGCTCTTTTTTTGCCGGAATACTGGGTCTCGTCGGACTTGTATTGTTTGCCCCAATTTTAGCAGATCAAGCTTTGAAATTCGGTCCGCCCGAATATTTTGTCTTAATGCTTATGGCTTTGTTCATTTTATTTAACATTTCCGGTTATTCGTTTATAAAATCATTGATTATGGGGGCTTGCGGCTTTCTTGTTTCATTTGTCGGAATTGGTTTATCTTCAGGTGTGGCACGATTTGACTTTGGTCTTCCGGTTTTGGTCGGGGGTTTTGAAATGATCAGCATTATTATTGGTTTATTTGCGATAACCGAAGTGCTGAAGGGAATTGAAGAGAGTCGGATAAAAATTAAGCAGCAAAAAATTAAAAAAGTTTTCCCGACCAAGGAAGACTTGAAAAATAGCAAAATGCCAATTTTACGTGGAAGCCTGCTTGGATTTTTTCTCGGAATTTTGCCTGGTTTTTCGGCAACCATTACATCTTTTCTTTCTTATGATATTGAGAAAAAAGTTTCCAAACATCCGGAAAAATTTGGTCATGGGGCGATTGAAGGGGTAGCCGGCCCGGAATCGGCAAACAATGCGACAAGTTCCGGGGGCTTTATTCCACTCCTTTCACTGGGGATTCCTTCTTCTCCACCACTGGCAGTTTTACTTGCAGCCTTCATGATTTACGGCTTAACCCCGGGACCAATCCTTTTTGAGCAAAACAGTGAGTTTGTTTGGACGGTTATTGCAAGTATGTTTATCGGAAATGTCATTCTTTTAATCTTAAATCTGCCGCTTGTCGGAGTTTGGGCAAAACTAACCGATGTCCCGTTTGGAATCTTGGCACCGATTATTTTAATGATAAGTCTACTTGGTGCATTTTCAGTACGCAATAGTTTATTTGACTGTTTTGTTGCGATTGTTTTTGGCGTTCTCGGTTACTTGTTCCATAAATTCAATTGGCCGATTATTCCTTTCATCTTATGTTTAGTTTTAGGACCAAAAATGGAAATATCATTTATTCAGTCTTTGGAAATATCGTCAGGGAACCTACTTATTTTTGTGGAAAGACCGATCTCACTCGGTTTATTATTAAGCTCAATCATTATCCTTATGATTTCCATCTTATTTACCAAAAGAACAAAAAGAAGAATGATTCAAGAAACCGGTGAATCACAAGATATGTCATAAGTTATCCAAGTTTGTTGATCTCGATAAAAAATAAATGTGAAATTGTATTGAAAAAAGGAACAGAGGAGAAGTGAATATGAAAAAATTAATCCCTATTTTATTCATGAATATTATTGTGATTTTTACAATTTTAGCAGGATGCTCGGTCCAAAACAACACAACAGAATCAAACGCAGCGAAGACAAAGGGAACCAGTTCGGGTAATTATCCAAACCGGCAAATTGAATTAGTCGTTCCATTTGCGGCAGGTGGCGGCGTGGATTTGGCTGCCCGTGCCGTTGCCGATTATTTAAGTAAAGAGTGGGGGCAACCGGTTGTCGTTGTCAATAAAACGGGAGGCGGAGGAATTGTTGGTGCCCAATATGCCCTGTTGGAATCGAAACCGGATGGCTATACTGTACTCATGAACAACAATTCTTCTACAACCATGTATGAAGCTGGGACTACTCAGCCTATATTAACAGCTAAAAGCCATCAGTTTGCTGCACGTGTCGCCGAATCACCGTTAGTTTATGCAGTAAAAAGTGACGCACCCTGGAAGGATTTAAAAGAATTTACCGAGTGGGTAAAAGAAAACCCGGAACAACTCACATGGGCGAGCGTCGGTCCGGCCGGTTTTTCCAGCTTTGGTGTTGCAGAATGGCTGGATTCAGTTGGGGTTGACTATACAAAAACGCAAATGGTCTCCAGTGAAGGGGCCAGTGATTCAGCTGCTAAAGTAGCAGGTGGTCATGTTATTTTGGCCGTCCACAACGCAGGGGAAGTGTATTCCCTTGTTGAATCGGGGAAATTGAAAGTGTTAGCTGTTCAAGGTTCAGAACGAAGCCCGCTTTATCCGGATGTACCGACAACAGAAGAACTCGGCTTCCCAAACTTATCGGTCAGCTGGTGGACCGGGATTTCTTTACCAAAAGATACACCGAAAGATATTGTAAAAAAATGGGAAGCAGCAATTGAAAAAATGCAACAAGATAAACAGTTCCAAGCTCAGCTCGAAAAAATATATTTACAACCGGGTTACCTAAACAGTTCCGATTTTACAAAAAAAGTACAAGAAGAAGTGGAATGGTATACAGAACTGGCAGAGAAAACCGGGATTAGAAAATAAAGAAAAAGAAAGTTAAATGGATTTGGGAACAATTTCAAAAACTAGGAATTAACCTCAATAAACCTGCCACTATTTGCAGACCGTTTCTTTATTAGCAACAAAATTCCCCGAAAATAGGAAAAAACTTAATAAGGTCATAAACATAAAGAAAAACCGGCCAGAACTATCCAAAACAGGTCGGTTTTTCTAAATACTTATTTTACCCCTAATTTCAACTCACCATTGTCAATTGAAATTACAACCGTCTCGTTTTCTTGTACCTTTCTTGCGATTATTTGCCTTGCCAGTTCCGTCTCAACCGTACGTTGAATAAATCGTTTCAATGGTCTTGCACCGAAAACCGGGTCAAATCCGTTTTCAGCGATATATTCCTTCGCTTCATCTGAAATTTCCAGCTTAATTTGTTGATCTTTCAATCTTTCCTGCAGTTCGCTAAGTAATTTGGTAACAATCCCTTTAATATTATCCAATGTCAAAGGTTTAAATAAAATAATTTCATCCACACGATTTAAAAATTCCGGACGAAAATGACTGCGTAACTGCTCCATAACCAGTTCACGAGCTTCTGAACGAATTTCGTCCGTTCCTTGTTCTCGCTCCAGTAAAAATTGTGATCCCAGATTTGAGGTCATAATAACCACGGTATTTTTAAAATCAACGGTACGACCTTGAGAATCAGTAATCCGACCATCGTCGAGCATTTGCAATAATATATTGAACACTTCCGGATGTGCTTTTTCAATTTCGTCAAATAATACAACCGAATAAGGATTTCTTCTTACTGCTTCGGTTAATTGACCACCTTGTTCATAACCGACATATCCGGGCGGCGCACCAATTAATCTTGAAACGGTATGCTTTTCCATATATTCGGACATATCGATGCGGATGATATGCTCTTCGCTATCGAATAAATGTTGGGCAAGTGCCTTGGCAAGTTCCGTTTTCCCGACACCGGTGGGACCAAGGAACATAAAGGATCCAATCGGCCGATTCGGATCTTTAATGCCGGCTCTTGCCCGAAGTATCGCATCGGACACAAGCCGAACAGCCTCATCTTGTCCGATGACTCGTTCATGTAAAATCGATTCCAGTCGCAATAATTTTTCCCGTTCACTTTCAACGAGTTTTGTCACAGGAATACCTGTCCAGCGGGCAACAATTTCGGCGATCTCTTCATCGGTCACTTCTTCACGCAACAATCGATTTTCTGCATGTTCATGGACTTTTTCCTCCAATTCCCGCAATTCTTTTTCTAATGCAGGAATCCGACCGTGTCTTAGTTCAGCAGCTTTATTCAAATCATACTCGTTTTCCGCCTTTTCCAGTTCCCAACGTAGTTTTTCCAGTTGTTCCCGCTTATCCTGAACCATCTGAATGCCTTCTTTTTCCAACTGCCATTTCGCTTTCATTTCATTAGCTTGATCGCGAAGTTCCGCCAGTTCTTTTTTCAAAACATCGAGGCGGCTCATACTCACCGGATCATCTTCTTTGGAAAGGGCCGCTTCTTCAATTTCGAGCTGCATGACTCGCCTCGTCACTTCATCTAATTCTTGCGGCATCGAGTCAATTTCAGTCCGGATCATCGCACAAGCTTCGTCGATTAAGTCGATCGCTTTATCTGGCAGAAACCGATCGGTAATATAACGGTTGGATAAGGTTGCTGCCGCGACCAGTGCGCGGTCATGGATTTTAACGCCGTGATGAATTTCATATCGTTCTTTCAAGCCGCGTAAAATTGAGATGGTGTCTTCAACATCCGGTTCTTGGACGATAACCGGTTGAAAACGTCGCTCTAATGCCGGGTCTTTTTCAATATATTGTCGATGTTCATCTAATGTTGTTGCCCCGATACAATGCAATTCCCCTCGTGCAAGCATCGGTTTTAACATATTTCCCGCATCCATGGCACTATCTGTCTTTCCGGCACCGACGATAGTATGCAATTCATCGATAAACAAGATGATTTTTCCTTCACTTTTCTTAATTTCGTTCAAAACAGCTTTTAACCGTTCTTCAAATTCACCACGAAATTTTGCCCCGGCAACAAGCGCACTCATATCAAGGGAAAAAATCGTTTTATCCTTTAAACCCTCAGGGACATCACGACGAACAATTCTTTGAGCCAAACCTTCAACAATGGCTGTTTTCCCGACACCGGGTTCACCGATTAATACCGGGTTATTTTTCGTTTTCCGTGACAAAATACGAATTACTTGCCGTATTTCATTATCGCGACCTATAACCGGATCGACCTTTCCGGATCGGACCTCAGCAACTAAGTCTCGACCATATTTTTCCAAAACATTGTATGTACTTTCCGGATTTGGTGATGTCACTCTTTGATTCCCCCTTATTTCTCTTATAGCTTCTAATACTTTTTGCAAGGTGATCCCCTGATTTTTTAAGAGTTTCCCGACATCAGTCTCCAAAGTTACAGAAGCAATAAGAATATGTTCAACTGATAAATACTCATCTTTAAAGGTGGTCATTGTTTTTTCAGCTTCGGTAAAAACACGCTGTAATTGGTTGGAAATATATATGTTTCCTTGTTCCACACCGCTGCCGGTGACAACAGGTTTTTTCTTTGCTAAAGCTTCTAATCCCTGTTTGAATAGGTTACTATTTGCATGCAATTTTTCGAGAATAGCGGTGACAAGATTGTCTGTGTCTTGCATGAACGCAAGATACAGGTGGACTTCATCGATTTCTTGATGATGCCGATTACTAGCAATGGTTTGTGCATGGAAGATTCCCGACTGCATCCGTTCCGTCATACGATTGACATCCATATTGACCGCTCCTTTGCCCTTTTTTGACCTTAGTTCAATTATAAAAGATTATCGTTGAAAAAGCAAAATGAGCTGAAATACACTGGAGTGGGAAAAGGGTATTTATTTATCTTCAAAAATGGACAAAAAATCATCACATCTATATTTCTTGTTTTCTCCCATAAACATGATTAGTATTATATTCAGATAAAATAGAAAGGAATTATAAAATGAATAAACGGATTTACTTTTTGATGATTATTGCTTTTGTGGTTGGGATGGTTGAACTAATCATAAGTGGTATTCTTGATCTTATAGCAGCAGACTTAGATGTAAGCCTCAGTCAGGCCGGTTATTTGATTACCATTTTTGCTCTCATTTTTGCATTACTTTCACCGGTGTTATTAATTTTGACAGCAAATATCGAGAGGAAACGGTTAATGCTGATTTGTCTTTGGATTTTTCTCTTCGGTAATATAATAACAATTTTCAGTCCAACTTATGCAATCGTGTTCGTCGGTCGTATCATCAGTGCCACCAGTGGGGCATTATTAACGATCCTTTGTCTTGTGATGGCGCCGAATATGGTTGAACCGCAATACCGGGGGAGAGCAATTGGTGTCATCTCGATGGGGGTAAGTGGGGCATTGGTGCTTGGTATTCCAATTGGTTTAGTGTTAGGGAATTCTTTCGGATGGCGAGCTCCATTTGTTATGATTGCCGTTTTGACGTTTTTTTCAATTATCGGTGTTTATTTATGGATGAGTCGGATTGAGCCGGAGTCACAAGTCCCGCTCCATATCCAATTAGCCAGTCTAAAAAGCAGAAAAGTTCTCTTTGCCCTATTAACGACCTTTTTATATATGGCCGGACATACAGTTTTATATGGTTATTTCAAACCTTTTTTGCAAGAAACTATGGGGCTTGATGGAACATGGATTAGTATTATCTACTTTATTTTTGGCATTTCAGCGGTCAGCGGCGGGGGAATTGGCGGAGCGTTAGCCGATTTATTCGGTTCCAAAAAGACGATCGTCATCTCATTGTTACTTTTTACCGGATTATTTTTAATCATTCCCCACACAACGGGATTAATTCCTTTATTTATTGTCGCCTCAATTGTTTGGGGAATTTTAAGCTGGGGAGTTTCACCGGCTATGCAAAGTTACTTGATTGAGTCATCACCAAAAACGGCATCGATTCAGCAAAGCTTAAATAATTCAGCCCTCCATTTAGGTGTTGCAACTGGATCATTTGTTGGCGGGATGGTGATTGAACATGCATCGATTAACGAAAGTCCTTATGCGGGCAGTATTTTAATCTTATTATCTGTTTTAACAATTATTGTATCGTTTCGAGCCCGGCAAACCGTTGTCCCTGATACGGAAATGGAAGGATAAATTTAGAAAGATCTAATAGCAGGTCGGATAGACATGAATCGAAAGGAAAGACAAAGCAGTCGGAGAAAATCGAATTTACATCCTTGCTGGAAATGTATACGAAGGTATAAGATAAAGATACTGATTATAAACGATATTTCGATAAAAATATGAACCACTTATTCATGACAGGGAGATTGGGAATAAAATATTTATGAAAAGGTGAGCAATGATGGGGAAAATGACGGAATGGTTGGAAATGGATGATGGGCATGAGATTTACTTAAGAAGCTGGGTGAATGAAGGGGAATCACCCCGGGCAATTGTCCAAATTTCCCACGGTATGGCAGAACATATTGAACGATATGACGATTTTGCTCAATTTCTTCTTAGTAGAGGGATTTTTGTTTATGGAAATGATCATCGCGGTCATGGACGTACAGGTGAAAAAGCCGGGGTTTTTGGCTATTTTGCTGAAAAGGATGGATTTGACCGGGTAGTGGATGATCTTCATGCTGTTACGAATCATATTAAGAAACTCTATCCTGATAAACCAATGATTTTGTTCGGACATAGTTTGGGATCGTTTCTGTCACGGAGATACATTCAGAAATATTCGGGTGATATCACCGGGGTCATTTTATCTGGTACCGGTGGAAACCCAGGGCTTGCGGCTGCCATCGGTAAACTTGTGGCGAAAAGGGAGATACGAAAATTCGGGAAAACCGCTCCCAGCCATGTAATGAACCGGATTATATTTGGTTCGTACAATAAAGGATTGGACCATGTTAAAAATAAGTTTTCTTGGTTATCTAGGGATGAATCCGTCGTTCACGCTTATCTTCAAGACCCGTATTGCGGTTTTGTCTGCTCAGGAACTTTTTTCTATGATTTATTAACCGGATTACAGCTTATTCACCAAGATGCTCTTATCCAACAAATCAGAAAAGATTTACCGATTTTCTTTATTAGTGGCGATCGTGACCCGGTTGGTACCTATGCTAAAGGTGTCAAAAAAGCGATAAAACAACTTGAAAAAAATGGGTTACATAAAATCGATTACCGATTTTATCAAGATGCCCGGCATGAAGTATTAAATGAAATCAATAAAGAGGAAGTTTACGAAGATATTATTCAGTGGATTGAACGAACATTGAATACAGTAGAAGGGTAAGAGGCCGAGTTAGCAGATCCGTGTGTGGCTTTCTATCAATTAGAAGACGGCATTGAATATAGTAGAAAGGTAAAGAGGCCGAGTTAGTCCCGGTCTCTTATTTAATTTGTTCAAGTAGTTCTTGATCTTGCCAAGCTTTGCACACATCAATCCAACTTTTTGCATTAGAAAACTTTTCCAATTCTTCACAAGTGAGCTCAATGGCGGAATTGGTACTGCCACATGCTGGAAAAACGGTTTCGAACCGTTTTAATGAGATGTCTAAATAAACACCGAGGTCGTTAGCCAATCCAAACGGACAAACACCACCAATCACGTGTCCGGTTTGTTCAACGACTTCCTCGGCACTGAGCATCCGTGCTTTAAACCCAAAAAAATGTCTGAACTTTTGATTATCAATTTTGGCATCACCGGCTGTAACGACAAGGATTGCCTGATTGTTATCCCCACGGAACGATAGAGTCTTTGCAATTCTGGCAGGAATAACACCAATTGTTTCTGCCGCCTGTTCAACGGTTGCACTGGATGTATCAAATTCCATAATATCTTTGTCACGGTTCCACTGTTTAAAATGTTCTTTTACACTTGCAAGAGACATAACGCCACCCCATCATTATTTTTTAATCATTATCATAGCATAAAGTTCCAAAAAATTGTAATTTTTGAAGTTGGGGAAACAATGCCTTGCCAAATGGATCAAGGAAGGGATGTAAATTGTTCGATTAAAAAGAGCCCAACACTTTTTTTCGTTAAGTGCCGGGCTCCTTCTACATTTTAAGATGTCTTGAATAAGTACAATAAGCGTAAATCCGTAAACCTGTTTCCGTGATCAAGTAGACAAGTGCAATATATTTGATAAAACTCTTGGTAAAGAGGAACAGAGCAACAGTCATCAGGAGTGTCAACAAGTAGCTGAGGTTTCCTGATATACCGTTCAGTGGATGGTTTGTGAAAAAGACAGACCTTGCGCCTCGCACATCTTTTCCATAGCAAAAATAATGATAAGGTTTCACACGGAAAAAGATACTTGCTGTGACCAAGTCTTCTTTTTCCTCAATAACTTTATGGCATTGTTCACAAATAATCGGCCTGGACATATATATCCCTCGATTCTTGAGTTGTTCAAGTGGTTTTATCCGATTTTTGTCCCGTTCGCAACCGGTTCGTCAATATTTAATAAGACCACATCGTCTTCACCCGGCAAGCCGCCAAGTACTAATACCTCTGACTTGAATCCGGCAATGCGTCGGGGAGGGAAGTTAATGACGGCAATCACTTGTCGACCGACCAGTTTTTCCGGTGTATATCGCTTCGTTATTTGTGCGGAAGATTGTTTGATTCCGACTTCACCAAAATCAATTTGCAATTTAATCGCCGGTTTTCTAGCTTCCGGGAATGGTCCAGCAGAGATTACCGTTCCTACTCGGATATCTAATTTATCAAAGTCCTCAATGGTTGCCATGATTCCTACCTCCTTAGTACTCTAACTTATAAATTACTATAAATTGGCAAATGGTGCAAAGAAAGTCCCATATACATTTATGTTTTTAGCAAAAATTGGTTTATTCCACACAAGATTTTTACGGATAAATGGGGATAAAAACTCATTTATTGAAGAAACTTTGAAAAAATAGTAAAATCAAAAAAACAAGATCGAAACTTTTCATCGGCTACCCGTATTCACTTTAAAAATATTCAGTTTCCAAACATATTGGATTTTACTACTTACATTTGTTTTTGAAATAAGATGTATCGCGTCACGTGATTATATTTTTCAGGAGGGATTAATCCAGTGTAACTATTGCCTTTTTCTTTTATCGATAAAAAAGAAAAGGGGTAGTTTTGATGAAAAGCAAATCATTTCGTTATTTATGGTTGGGTCAGCTTTTGGCCAATTTTGGTGATGTGTTTTATATTGTCGGATGTATTTCAATTTTATATGGGTTCACAAGTTCAGCGTTTTATTTGGCGTTATTGCCGTTTTTAAATACAATTGGTCGGTTTATTAGCAGTCTTTTGTCACCGATTCTTTTCAATAAATACCAGTTAAAAACATTGTTAGTCGGTTCACAAACAGTAAAAACGATTTTTTTGTTCGGGCTGTCCTGTTTTGTCAGTTTTCAAAAGGAACAGGGAATTTGGCTGGTGCTTTTCCTTATCTTTCTAATTGCTTTTTTCGATGGGTGGGCATTGCCGGCAACGAATGCCATGCTTCCACGGTTAGTGAAGAAAGAGGAACTTGTTAAAGCCAACAGTTTTGTTGCCGTTATGAATCAAACAACGCAACTGTCAGGTTGGGCATTAGGTAGTATGTTGGTTGCCTTTTTAACAGGGAAAAATGTCATTTGGCTGACGTTTGTATTATTTGTCTTTTCCACTTTCATGATGAAAGGAATTATAGACAATACACCTTTCCAACCTGCTGAAAATAGAGAAAAGAAATCAGAGGCAATGAAGGAAGGTTGGCTGATCATTTGGAATAAGCCGCTGTATCGAATCATTCATGTACAAATTATGTTTGAAGCAATTGCCGGTGTTGTCTGGGTTGCGGCGATTTTATATGTTTTTGTTAAAGAAATTTTCCATGTATCCGAAGCTTGGTGGGGATACATGAATACGATTTATTTTATTGGTTTAATTGTTGGCGGGCTGTTTTGTACGAAAGCTTCACGGTTCATTGAAGGTCGTTTGCGATTGATCCTTATATGCACATCTATTGGGGCAGCGGTTGTAACCTTTTTATTTGGCTTAAACACGTATGTTTGGTTAGCGCTGCTATTGGTTGCGCTAAGTGGCATTATCGATCAAATGAAAGACCTTTCGATGACGATTTATCTACAGAAGGAAGCAACTGTTGACGAGTTGCCAAAAATTTATGGAGCCCAGCAAACAATCATCTCACTATTTTTCGGATTATCAACACTGGTTTTTGGGGCAATTGCTGAATGGAATGTGCAATTTGCTTTTTACTTGGCCGGTGGTTTGTTGGCACTTTCATCAGTATATTTGATATTTTCTAGAAGCCGACTTAATAAAAGATATTTGGATGTCAGTTAATCGAAAGGCCGGGTACTAAAAAGTTCCCGGCCGTTTTTAATACAGCTAATCATCGAACGCTTTCTTTTAAAAAATAGGTATAACTTCATGAGAGCAATGATTATTAATATAAACATTGAAATATTTAATAAAACTGATTTAATTGAGTAACTTAAAAAGGTTGTATTGGTAACGATTGCACCCCATTACACAAGCTAAAGCTACTAGATAAGTAATTTTATTTCTCATTTTTACAACCCTCCAAACATAGGAAGGTTATTTTATTGAATGATTTTCTGCAATAATTGTATTCCACTGCATACAATCGAACTTTTTTCATTCTTCATTGAAATTCACACCTTTCTCCATCTATAATTATAGTAGAGTTCTAAATTTATCATACATATTTTAATAATTGAGGTAAAACACATGGATACACATTTGTTTCTTTTTGGCGGGGGATCACCGTTTACAGACGGGTTCGCTAGTAAGTTTGCAAAAATTTCATTAACGCTCGGTGGTCCGGTTTCAATTTTATTTATTGACCGGCATACAGACTATCAAGATTATTTGTCTTTAATTACAAAGCCATTACAGGAAAATGGCCTGAACCATTTTCTTTATCTCCCGCTTCCGACAACAACTATTGAGATTGCAAAAGAAAAGATTGAAAAAAGTGCCGGTATCATTATTTTGGGTGGGGATACAAATAAGTATGTAAATAATATAGTAGAAACAAGTCTTGCTGATCCCATACGGAATCGATTTCGCAAAGGTGTACCAGTAGCGGGATTTTCTGCCGGAGCTTTGATCAGTTTGGATCCATGCATTATTTCCCCAAAAGACAATATTGAGCGGGTATTTCAAATGAGACCGGGTCTTGGGTTGGTAACGGATGTTCAGATTGCGGTTCATTTTAGTGAATGGGATGATAAAGACCACTTATATGAGGTTGGCAAACGATACCCGGACAAAGAAAACTACGGCATTGATGAAAACACAGGACTTTATCTAAAAAACGGACAGGTGGAACGTATGGAAGGGAAAGGGGTTTTCCGTATTATTGGCGGGGAATTGGTGAAGTGTCTTTAAATAAGTTTATAATAATATGATTATGTAAACTAAATAATTTAAAGGATGATACGATGAAACACGCATTAATTATCGGCGGGACAGGTATGCTTGCCGGTGTTACGATATGGTTAAATGAAACTGGATATTTTACAACGGTTTTGGCACGAAATCAGGAAGGATTTAGTCCACTGGTAAAACAATTACCAAGTCGCCATCAATTTATTTCATTGGATTATAAAAATACCGGTGACTTAAAGAATAAACTTTGGGACACCATCAACAATAACGGAAAAATCGATCTCGTTATCGCTTGGATTCATTTAGATGCACCAGAGGCAATACCGACCATTTTATCTGTAATTGCCCAAAATCAAAAAGAAAACTTTCAATTTTTTCATATTAAAGGAAGCAGCTATCGCTTAAAAATTGGGAGTAATCCATTCCATTTACCCGAAAATTGTGTATACCATGATGTACAGTTGGGGTTTAAGTTAGAGGGGAATCGCGCGAGATGGTTAACCCATGAGGAAATTTGTGCCGGTGTCATTACCGCAATTCAAACAGGAAAAGACCATACCATTGTCGGCCAACTTGAACCTTGGGAAATGCAACCGTAAAATTTTTTGAGGTGATGATGATGATTCGAAAAGCAGAAATTACTGATGCAAAAGCAATTGCAAAGGTGCAAGTGACACATGGACAACAACCGATCGGAATATTGTACCTGAAGACTATTTAAAGCAAATGTCCGATGATGACAGGGAGGAGATGTGGAAAACGATCCTTTCGAGTGGTTCCGCTTATGATGCAGAAAATGAAAACGGGGAAATTATTGGCTTTTCCAGGATTTTAAAAGCTGAAATAATCTAAACAAGGAGATTTTGGTAATGCACGGATTTTCCTTTTTTGATTCACTTTATCAAATATTAGTTATAGGTATCATGATACTTATCATCATTCTCATCATTAATTTCACTTTATATCAAAAGCGAAAAAGAGAAACGTTCGAAAAACAATTGGAATCAATTGAAAAGAAATTGGATATGATGATTGAACGAATGAAAAAGGATTCGTAAAAGGAGGTGCATCTGATTGAATGAAAAACTGGAACAATTGATCATAGACTTTTTACAAGAAAAACTTTCACCTTACTTAGTTGTTCTGTTTGGCTCTACCGTAAAAGGGACATTGCGAAATGATAGCGATCTTGACATTGCTTTTCTTGCCGAGCAAAATCATAACGCTTAAGAAATTTTTCTGATTGCACAAGAGTTTGCGTCACACATAAACCGTGATGTTGATTTGGTTGATTTAAATCAAGCAAGTACCGTATTTCAGGCTCAAATCGTCAGTACAGGAAAAGTAATTTACTGTTCAGATGAAACGAAAAGAGCACATTTTTATATGAAAACGTTGAAAATGTATGCAAAAATTGAACGAGGAACGTGTACCAATTTTACTTAAAGTGCAGGAAAGCGGGAGAATTTATGGAAAGTGATGTTGTACTGAATAAGATTCATATTATAGAGCGGTGTTTAAATCGAATACATGAAGAATACGCCAATAATCCGGAAAACTTAGTGAATTTTACGAAGCAAGATTCGATTATTTTAAATTTGCAGCGGGCCTGTGAAGCAAGTATTGATCTAGCGATGCATGTGGTTGCAGAGAAAAAACTCGGTCTTCCACAAACGTCACGTGATGCATTTCTTTTACTGGAAACAGAAGGAATTATCCCTGTATCACTTTCTAAAAGGATGCAACGAATGGTTGGATTCAAAAATATCGCCGTTCATGATTATCAAGAAATCAATCTATCCATCTTACAAAAAATTATTGAAAACCATCTCGATGACTTTTTGCAATTTACCAAAGCAATCATTCGCATATAGTTGATCATAAAAACATTATGTAAACTAGATACAAAAAGGAAGGTCGCTATGAAACTCACGTCGGACTATCAATATGTTAAAAGCATCTATTTAAATAGAGAAAAAGTATACTCCTTTGATACGTTTCCGCTTAACTTGCCGGTCATCCGCAATTTGGGGACACTCCATTTCCATCCGAACGTGACCTATATTGTCGGCGAAAACGGGATGGGGAAGTCGACGTTATTAGAAGGAATCGCCGTTAGTCTCGGATTCAATCCTGAAGGTGGAACGTTAAATTTTCATTTTTCCAGTTACGATTCTCATTCGAATTTACATGAGTTTTTAAGGGTGGCAAAAGGACCATACAAACCCCATGATCATTTTTTCCTCCGTGCCGAAACGTTTTATAACCTAGCTACCAATATCGATGAAATGGACCGTGAACTGTTGGGGGGAAGGAAGATTGTCGAGTCTTTCGGGGGAAAATCATTGCACGAACAATCTCACGGTGAATCATTTTTTGCAGCGTTCATCCATCGCTTTCAAGGCAACGGTTTATATATTCTGGATGAACCGGAAGCGGCTTTGTCACCACTTAGACAACTTTCCATGCTTACCCGGATTCATGAATTAGTAGAAAACGGATCCCAATTTATTATTTCGACTCATTCACCAATTATTATGGCGTATCCTGATGCAAAAATCCTTCAATTGACAGAAGAAGGGTTGAATGAAGTTCAGTTGGAGGAAACAGCGCATTATCAGCTCATGAAACAATTTTTTGATGATAAAGGTCGACTCCTCCATCATTTATTAAAATCATAGTTTGAGAAAAGGGTTACGATATGGAAATAAAAGAACTGAAATCAAAGGATGAATTTGTAAAAGCATTTCCGGTAATGAAACAATTACGAACCCATCTAGATGAAGAAACGTATCTTGACTTAGTATTTGAAGCAAGGGAGAAGGATCACTACCGACTGTTTGCCCTTTATGATCAGGGTGAAATAATTGCGGTGACTGGTTTTAAGCCAATGGTTACCCTCTATTACGGTAGATTTGTTTGGGTTTGTGATTTAGTAACAGATTCCGTCAAACGTTCGATGGGTTACGGAGAAAAATTATTAAATTTTGTTCATGACTGGGCGAGAACGAATGGATATTCATCAGTTGCACTTTCATCCGGCCTCATGCGATTAAACGCCCACCGATTTTATACCGACAAAATGAACTATGACAAAGTAAGTTTCGTATTCAAGCATAACCTGGATTAGGAGGAATTTCGATGGCAGAAATTATCCAACAAAAATTTGTTCTGAAGAAGGGGGAAACACTTATCGTCCGAACCGCCCTACCTAGTGATGCCAAAAATATCATTCAATACGTTCGAACGATCTTCCGTGAATCCCCTTTTATGTTAACAACCGAGCCAGAATTCACGATGACCGTTGAAAAAGAAAAACAATTTTTACAAGATTGTTTAAAAAGTGAAGGGAAGTTGGCGCTTGTTGCGGAGGTGGACAATAGAATAATCGGATTTCTCAACTTTCAAAACGGCAATAAAAGGAAAATACGCCATACCGGTGAATTCGGTATGTCAGTTGCACAAGAATATCGAAATTTGGGTGTAGGAAGTGCTTTATTAAAAATACTTCTTAATTGGGCCGAAGATAATCCCATTATCGAAAAAGTATATTTGGAAGTATTTGCCAAAAATACCGCTGCAATTGCTTTGTATAAAAAAATTGGCTTTATAGAAGAAGGCTGTAAAGTAAAGGGAGTAAAAATAGACCAACAAACGTATGATGATATCTTATTGATGGCACAATTTGTCGAAAAAGGAACTACATAAAGCGTTCAAATTTTTAATGAAAACGTTAACAAATTATTCACAGACTTTTTTGAAGAGGTATGCTAATATAAAAATATAAAAGAGAAACAAATTATTTTTCAACCTTGCAGGAGGCTCAACCATCCTAGTTAGTTCCGTTGAATATAAACTAGGCGTATTAAATTTCTTAAAGGGAATGAAAGTGGTAATTCCACCGATAATTTTCCTGTTAAAGAATTGAAAAAGATTTGAGTCAGCCGAGCGAAGAAAGCCGATAAAATTTGAAAGATGATCACTTTATGATTCGCTAACAATGGATAATAGGAATAATTCATGAAAAAAAGATAAGTATATTAGCTGGCATATCGATGCAATATATTTATCTGTCGTGAACCTTTATCAAAATTAGGAATCCGCTAAAGTATGAATCATCAAATTTGGAAGGCTGGACAATCAATTGGTTAAACTCTATTCAATCTTTTCAAGACAATGGTATGAATGTCAATTAATTAAAACTATTGGAAATATTAAAATTAAATCTGGAGCTGACGAGAAGCATCCTAAAGGGTACACTTCCAAATGGCAGACCTTAATAGGCTGCAAACGAAAAGTTATATAAAAAGTGTAAACAACCCGATCCGAATCATGTGAAAGTTCACAATTAGTGGCTTTTTACAAATAGGATGTATGGTATGGTTGGGTCTCCTGTAAGGTTGAACTAAGTGGGTCGTGATAATAACCGATATCATGATCCACTTTTTATTATGCTTTTCATCCACTTTTCTAATAAAGGATATTTTTAACCAAAATTATGGGAATAATATATGAAGATTAAAAAATATAGGAGGAAAATAATGCCTAGAAAACCGACTCCAATCAATGAATTAAAAAATAAAAACTTAACTTCAAAAAATGAAACTGAGAAAAATAATGAAAATAACACAGGAGAAGAAAGTGAAGTCGAGAATTTATCGCAAATGCTTGCTTCCGTTCTATCTTATTTATCAGATGAAGAAATTGAGGAAATTGATCTTGAATATTTATTGAATCACACAAAAGGACTACGGGAATGGTGGGAGCACTACCTGGAAAACAATCGAAAACAAATCGAGAAGGAAATTAAACAGTCGTTGAGCAGTTTATCGATGAAAGATCTTGAAAATATTAAAAAAATGATTAGTGAGAAAAATCCGTAAATTAGTCATCCATATGATACCTACACAACAAACAAACGTAATGAAACCTTCATTTATTTTATCGACAAAAAATAGTCCAAACAACCAACCAATGCTGACTGCTAAAAACAAGCTTTCCTTTCATACAACGAACTGCAATCGGTGATGGTTTCTGTTCGATTAAATGATCTGTCCGAGGCCGCTGTAATTACATCTATCGTTTCTTCTTTTGACAAGGTATCGAATAGCGAAGTCCTTTATCGAGCACGAAATAAGGACTTCGTTATGGTTCGTGATTATTTCCTCAAACAAAGAAACTCACCCCAAAAAAATTCATGACTCCTTATGATTTCGTTTTCATCTTATGAAATAGGAATAATATATCACTTATTTCAGCCTAATTACTCATTTTTTCTATCAATTACACCCTTTTTCGACAATTTTATTCTTTCCGGATAGTTCTTTAGTCGAGTTGACTAAATTTGTATTTTTTGTAATTGTAATACTAACTGCTAATTGGCAATTGAAGGAGACTTTATGGCAAAACAATTTTTTATTGATTTCTTGATAAATACTGTCATAATTTCAGTATTTCGTAATAATAATGATGGAGGAACGTTAAAATTAGTTAAAAAAGGAAAAAGTTTCTTTTTATAGTTATGGAAGGGCATTCTTTAGCCGAATTTGAATTAAGATAGCAAGCATTAAAGGAGTCATGCCAACTTAAATTGCATCTTTTGATGATATTGACCCTGTGCAAATGGTTAAATTAATATTCACAAAAGGAAGAAATGAACATATAAATATGAACGATTTCCAAATTTAAAAAATATTGGTGATTCATTTAACATCTTCAAAATATGGTGTTTACGAAAATAGGTGATGAGATTAGTAAATTATGGTATCATACTAATAGGAGAAGGTTTCTTAATTTTGTAAAATCAGGTAAGTTGCTTTTTTCTCGTGACAGTTTCTACAGGTGGAATGGTCGACTTGACAAATAGAAGTTTCGTAATATACTTGTATAGGGATATTTTACAACATTATTATTTAAGTAATGTTAAAGGTTTGTAGCGTTTTGTAAATTTAAAAACTGGTTCCCTCACAAATTTAAAAATAAATAATTGGGTTCTTTTTTCATGTACAAGCAATGAAATTTGTGTAATAATAATGGACTAGAGGTAGGTGTAATTATGAAAAACTTACTTGGAAAAAATGTTAATTTGTTCAATAAATTTATCGGTTTCTACTTCTTGGCCGTATTGATGCTTTGGATTAAAACATATATTACCCAAATGACACAATTCGACTTAGGTGTGGATGGGGCTTTACAACATTTTTTGTTATTTATTAACCCACTCGGATCTGCAATGTTATTTCTAGGGTTTGCTATGTTTTTTAAAGGTCGGAAAAGGTATACTTTGTTAGTAGTTATTTATACACTATTGAGCATTCTTTTATATGCAAATGTTGTTTATTATCGTTTCTTTAGTGATTTCATTACTTTGCCGACAATATTCCAAACACAAAATTTCGGGAATTTAGGCGGTAGTGTTATTGCTTTACTGAGACCATATGATGTTTTATTCTTTGTTGATGTTGTTGCGATTATTTATCTACGCGCATCAAAGAGAATTGTAAAGGAAACAACGGAATTCAACAGAAAAAGAGCAATTGCATTAATTTCATTGGCTCTCGGAATATCTTGTTTGAATTTAGGTCTTTCCGAAGCAGACCGCCCGGAATTATTGACTCGTGGTTTTGACCGTAACTATATTGTGAAATATTTAGGAATGTACAATTACACGATTTATGATGCTGTAGAAAGTACAAAAGCTTCTGCACAAAGAGTACTTGCAGACAGTAACGATATTACCGAAGTGATTAACTATACAAAATCAAACTATGCTGAGCCAAATCCGGAATATTTTGGTAAGGCAAAAGGTATGAATGTTCTTTACATCCATTTAGAGTCATTCCAAAACTTTTTGATCAATTACAAATTGAATGGTGAAGAAGTCACACCGTTCTTAAATTCCTTAGTGAATGATCCAAATACACTATATTTTGATAATTTCTTCCATCAAACGGCACAAGGAAAAACATCTGATGCTGAATTTATGTTGGAAAACTCAATTTTCGGATTGCCACAAGGATCAGCCTTCATTACAAAGGGAAGAAATATGTACCAAGCTGCTCCTGCAATTTTGAAAGAATATGGTTATACATCTGCTGTGTTTCATGGTAATGGCGGCAGTTTCTGGAACCGGAATGAAATTTATAAATCGTTTGGATTCGATAAATTTTATGATGCAGATTATTACAATTTCAGTTCCGATGAAGATATGGCTGAATATGGTTTAATGGATAAACCTTTCTTTGAACAGTCAATGGATAAATTAAAAACTTTGCCAGAACCGTTTTATGCAAAGTTGATTACTGTATCAAATCATTATCCGTTTGATATGGATCAAGATTTAGCGACAATTGAAAAAGCTTCAACCGGGGACTCAACTGTGGACAATTATTTTCAAACTGCCCGTTATGCAGATGAAGCGATCGCACAATTATTTAATGATCTCAAGGAATCCGGTTTGTATGATAATACAATGATTATTTTGTATGGTGACCATTATGGAATTTCTGATAACCATAATAAAGCCATGTCACAAATCATTGGAACCGAAGTGGATAAAGTGGAAAGTGCAAACCTTCAACGGGTACCGTTATTTATCCATGTACCAGGAATGCAAGGTGGTGTCATGCAAACGTATGGTGGCCAAATCGATTTACTTCCAACAGTGTTACACTTGTTAGGAATTGATACGAAAGATTTTGTGCAATTTGGTACAGATTTATTATCTCCAAATCATAATGAAGTAGTTCCATTTAGAAACGGTGATTTTGTAAGTCCAAGCATTTATTCACTTGATGGAAAATATTATGATGCCACAACTGGTCTTCCACTCGATGACAGTCAAAAACAATTGGCTGACGAATGGAAAGAAGAAGTTGAATATAAATTGTATCTGTCCGATAAGGTGGTTAACGGCGACTTGTTGCGGTTCTATACCCCTGAAGGTTTTAAACCAGTCGATCGAACAAAATTTAATTATAGTAAAGAAAAATCGGATAAATAATAAAAACGATAAAAGAGGTCTGTATTAATTTTCGTACAGACCTCTTTTTTTGCTTATGAAAGGATGTTATAATCTTTTTACCAAGCATGATTTTTTTAGGCTCATTTCTTGCATACTTTTACGGAAGTTTTCCTGACTTCTTTTGTTTTACAATTAACAGGTGGAGAGGGTGTTGCACGTTGACAATTACTTATAATCATATTCACTACTATGGTCAGGTAGTTTATGAAAATGATTTATACAAACATGTTCATTTTCCGGAAATGTTAATATATTACAGCGGAAATTTTATTCAGTTTAAATCAATGCCATCATTACAAGAGTTTGCTCACGCTGCTGATTATTTACTTGAATTTCATAAGAGAAATGGACAAAACCATGTTCAGTTCTACTTCCCTCCTAATCAGAAACCTACAAAAGAGTTTATTGATTATTTTTTAAAAGAGCAATATATTTATAGTTTTACAGAGCTATATGCAATCCGCCCAAAAGAATTTAAATATAGACTATTAAATCCGGAAGTCATTGTTACTGCGGTCGATGAGAATACATTTCCTTATTATCTTGATTTGCAATTTGGTTTTGATGTAAAATTCGGTGTAGAATTTGCGAAACAAAAGGCAAAGATTCATCAAAGACATTTTGAAGACTCTTCATTCCTGCAATTATTGGCTTATTATAAAGGAGAACCGGTGGGGACAGTTGACTGTATCATTGGTGACCAAACAGTGGAGTTGGATAACTTGCAAGTAATGGAAAGATACCGAAACTTAAGTGTGGGCACTGCTTTACAAAAGTATGTTATGGATCACTTCCCGGATCATTGGGTAATTTTAATCGCAGAAGGGGAAGATACACCGAGAGAAATGTATCAAAAGCAGAATTACCAATATTATGGCTTTCGTTATGAGGCTTATAAAGTATTTTATGAAAGTTAAAAGAAGGGGGAGAGGATGAGATGGAATTAGGACTAACAGATAAAATTGCTCTAGTCACCGGGGGAAGTAAAGGAATTGGGCTTGCCACAGCACTCCAACTTGTAAAAGAAGGGGCAAAGGTGGCAATATGTGCGAGAAATTTAGATGGATTGGAAAAAGCACAATCGCTAATAAAAGAACAAACGAATGAGGAAGTATTGATCATAGAGGCAGATGTTAGAAAAGAAGCTGAATGTAAACGGGCAGTGACTACAACAGCAGATTTTTATGGCGGATTAGATATATTGGTAAATAACGCCGGTACAAGTTCAGCAAATCCGTTTGAAACTGTTGAGACAGAACTATGGCAACAAGATTTAGATTTAAAATTGTTTGGAGCGATCCATTGTTCACGCTTTGCTATTCCTCATATGCGAAAGAGCGGGCATGGTGCCATTGTTAACGTGACTGCTGCTCTTGCCAAGACTCCAGGTGCGTCATCTTTACCAACAAGTGTCAGCCGTGCAGCGGGCATGGCATTGACAAAAGCAATGAGTAAAGATCTGGGCTCTGATCATATCCGAGTCAACACCGTATGTATCGGCTTAGTTCGGAGCGATCAGATCGAAAAAATTTGGCAAAAACAAAGACCTGATTTAACCTGGGATGAATATTCCAAAGAAACCGGAAAACATATCCCACTGGGACGAATTGGCGAACCGGAAGAAGCAGCGAAAGTAATTACTTTTTTAGTCTCCGATGCAGCTTCCTATGTGACGGGAACTTCTGTTAATATTGACGGCGGCAGTGCAGGGGTACTGTAAGTTTTCAACATATAGTGTAAGTCGAGGACCGGATACAAAGTCGGTCCTCGTTATCTGTTCGGAAACTTGGTATAATCGTAGATAGTTTTAAAAAAGCCAAGAAAAAATAGCTTTCGACTTTCTACAAATTGCTGTTCCAATCTTCACATATAAAACAGTATAGGCTCGATACTCCAAAAATGCACTTCCTTTAACTTTTTCCTCCTAGTTATTGAGCACGGTTATAATGAATTCGTTTTATCATCCTTAAAATCGATTTTTTGCATTTTTTCTAATTCCAGTCTTAGCTTCTCAGTCTCCAGTAAATAATTTTCCTGTTTTAATTTTTCCAACTCAATTTCTTCTTTAACTAATTTTTGTTTAATTGCAGACTGTTTTCGGAGATGTGATGTTACGATAGCGATAATTGGTATTGAAAAAACCATAATAATTGCAATGATATCTTCCATTTCAAGCTCCTCCTATGTATTTCCTTTCTTTTTATTTTACATGAATGATAAGGATAGAGAAATAGTGATTAGAAAGATTTTGACACATAATGGTTGTGCGATAAAGGTCGCTCCGTACGTCCCATTGCTGACATTTTAGGACATAGTGAATGATAATGGTTCCTAAATAGAAGTGGGAAATTGAATTGTTCTTAATCATAATCTGACTCGATTTTTCATAAAATGGACAAGAAGGGGAAAGGGGGGGGATTCATGTGGCATATCAGATAAAAAAGGGAAAGATCATATGGTAAAACAAATCATTATTTACATCTTGTTATTCTTCGGAGCAGTAATTCAAGGCTTGGCAATGTCTTTATTTTTATTTCCCCATAATATTCCTTCTGGCGGCGGTGCTGGATTAGCGATTCTGCTTAATCATTTTTTTCATTTACCTTTAGGATTTGCTTTATGGATTGCAAATGCTGTTTTTTTAATTTTTGCCCTGAATTATTTCGGTTTTACTTGGACTATTAAGACGATTTTATCGGTGGCAACAACTTCATTAACAGTCAGTTATATGTCCGAAAATGTTTTTTTGACACATTTACATATCGGCCTTGATCTGTTGTTGGGAAGTATTTTATATGGAATTGGTGTCGGAACTTTGATTCGGGTTGGTTCATCGAGCGGAGGCATGGTCATTCCGTCGTTAATGATTGCGAGAATTAGAAACTGGAATCCAGGGGTGGTCATGTTTTGGATTAATTTGTGTATTTTTCTCCTTACTTCTGTTGTCATTGATTATAAAATCATTCTATTTGCTATTATTTGTCAGTTTCTTTCAACACGGGTGATTGATTATATTTATGTATTGGAAGTCCCTAAAATTCCTTCTTTATCCTTGTCATGGAGAAGAAAATAAAGGAAACTTGGACGTCCTGACCAGTGTGTGTTTCATGACGACAAGTTTCCTTTATTTCATCTTAACGGCAATCAAGAGATTCAACAAAGAAGATAGTTGGACGGGCTGCCCGTATATATCCAATTGGTTTTAACTAACGATAATCGTGTTCTTCGTTCTTGTCCTTGGACATAGATTGGTTTCGTCATCTTATTTTATTAAGCATTATAAAGTAATACCGATTGATACAGGGTGTTAATTCACATGTAGTCCGCATTCGGTTTTTGCCATGCCGGACCATCTACCTGTACGAAAGTCTTCATTTTCTTTGATCGGTCTCGTACACGGGGCACAACCAATGCTCGGATAGCCTTGGTCATGGAGTGGATTATATGGAAGGTTATTTAATTCAATGTATGTCATGATTTCATCCCAAGTCCAGTGAATGAGCGGGCAAATTTTTATTTTTTTAAATTTGTGGTCTAGATTAATATATTGTGTATTTTTTCTTAATGGGGATTGTTCGCGTCGAAGTCCGGAAATCCAAGCAACTGAATCTTTTAAAGCCTCTTCAAGCGGAGCAATTTTTCGCAAATAACAACAAAGGTTTGGTTCCCGCGTCCATAGTTCGTCACCATACCGATCTTTTTGTTCAAGAGGCGTTAACTTCGGTCGAACCATTTTCACTTGCAATGAAGGGTAACGCTTTTTTACTTCTTCAATTAAATCATATGTTTCTTGAAAATGTAAATCTGTGTCCAAAAAAATAATCTTGGCATCTTTTTTAATTTTGCTGATTAGATCAATCAATACAATTCCTTCAGCACCAAAACTGCAGGCATAAATTATTTTGTCATTATACTGGGAATATGCCCACTTTAATATTCCAAAATAATCTCTTTCTTCATCCATGATGGCCGTTGCTTCATCTTCATCCCAATTTTCATATGTCAAAAAATGATTCAATCTGTCATTCTCCTTTGCCATTTACTAATATTTGGATTAACATATTATTTTCTACAGTTAACCTGTTCATTTGCTTGAGGTTGCCAAATTGAACATAGGAAAGCATTGCCCTAATCCAGGAACCGTGTCCAAACACTAATACATGATGATAATTTTTATATTTTTCTAAAAAAAGTTTAATTCTTTTTTCCAATTCTTCAATATTCGTTCGTAAAATCGATTTTTGCGGATCAGCCAACCAGTTTTCACCATCTTGGCGAAATAAGGTAGCTTTTGTTTTTCCCTCGAATGGGCCGAAATCGAGTTCATCTAGTAGTCCGTCGATTTCCGGTTGGATGCCATATAAGGCTGCTGTCTGTTGGGTTCGTTGTAATGTACTTGCTAAGGCAATATCGAAGGACGGCTGTTTTTTTAACCTTTCCAAATTACTTTGAATGGAAGTTATCGTTTCTTCAGTGACCGGTAAAATAGGGATATCTCTTTTCCCTTGTAGTAATTGTTTTTTATTCCATTCGGTTGGCAAGTGACGGACTAAAGATAAAAGCATCCTATCCCTCCATAAAAAATGTTTCACTGCGAAGACCGCATCGTTCAGCCTCGAGAGCAAGTACATCGGTAAGTTTTATATTCCCTAAATTGACATTCGCACCGAATTCGTTAATAAAAAACATATGGTGTCTCGGTGTCGGTGCCTCGAAAATAATTTTATTGACATCAATGTCTTTTATTAGTTCATGAATTAAATTGGATTTGATCTCACCATTTTTTTCATAAATACCGGATGTCCCGGAATCTCTACCTTCTGTAATACAGTAGGTACTTCCGGCTTCAAGTAATAACTTTATTTCCTGTTTCCAATCATCAACAGGCATATCGAATGAATTATCTTTTGAGCCAACCTCAGCCAAACAATGAAAATCACTTTTTAACATTGAAATTAATTGCAATCGCTCTTCAAGAGGTATATCTAAAGTACCTGTCGATATCTCGATCCATTCTATTTCAAATTCGTTTAAAGTCTGAACGTATTCTCTCAGTTTATTCTGATGATAGCATTTTTCAAAAAATGTCCCACCGAAGAACGGTTTGACATGATAGGCTTTGTATAAATTTATTTTCTCTTGTAAGCGGGGCGTTACATAGGCCGTACCGATCCCGATTTTAGCAAAATCAATATATGGACTATAATCCTCAAGAATCGATTGTAATACGCCAAGTGGAATCCCCAAATCAATGACGGAAGTAATTCCGCATACACGATTACCCGTCGTTCTCTTCGGAAGAGATAGAAAATTCATATTTTGACACCTCACTTTTCTAAAGATAATTTATTCAAATTTTAGGCGAATGTTTACACATTGGGTGATTTTCTCAAAAATTGGGCAGAGTTATAATGAATCTCTGCTGTATAAATTGGGGGGAAACTTCGAACAATATGTTTGCATTAACTTTAGTGTCAGGAGGAGTATCCTTGTCAAAGCAAAAACATAAGGGATTAACGATAACAGCCATTGGATCGATTCCTTTAATTCTTGTCTTAGGAAATTCAATGTTAATTCCGATCTTGCCGAAAATGAAATCTGAACTCGATATTAGCCAATTTCAAACAAGTTTAGTTATTACTGCCTTTTCTATTTCAGCAGCGATCATGATTCCGATTTTAGGTTATTTATCGGACCGTTTTTCCAGAAAAGCTGTTGTTATCCCGTCGTTAACATTATACGGGTTAGGAGGCTTACTGGCGGGTGCAGCATCTGCATGGTTTGATAACGCCTATACATGGGTGCTCGCAGGAAGAATCATGCAAGGGATTGGTGCAGCCGGGACAACTTCCATGGCAATGGCTTTGGCGGGAGATTTATTTAAAGGCGGGGAACAAAGTAAAGTTTTAGGACTTGTTGAAGCTTCAAACGGGTTTGGAAAAGTAATTAGTCCGATTATCGGTTCTTTACTCGCCTTAATCGTTTGGTATGCGGCCTTTTTTGCATTTCCCCTTTTTTGTCTGATCTCGATCTTATTAACCATCTTTTTTATTAAGGAAAAGAAAAAAAAGGCTGAACCTCCACCAGTTGGTCAGTATGTAAAAGGATTGGTTTCAGTTTTTAAATCAGAAGGAAGGTGGTTGTCTGTTGCCTATTTAACCGGGGCGACATGTCTATTTACTTTATTCGGTATCCTTTTTTACATATCTGATGTGTTGGAGAAGGATTACAAAATTGATGGTGTTTTAAAGGGCGGGATTTTGGCAGTTCCTCTTTTGTTCATGACAACAACTTCCTATATTACCGGAACCAAAATAGGAAAGAACATGAAACTCATGAAAAAACTTATTGTAATTGGACTTTTGCTCATGACAATTTCATTTGCATCGCTTGTATTTTTTAAACAATTGATTCCGTTTTTTGCGGTTTTAGTTGTGAGTAGTGTCGGGACAGGCTTGGCTCTTCCTTGTATTAACAGTTTTATCACCGGCAGTGTCTCTACCGAAAAACGCGGGTTTGTCACGTCCATTTATGGCTCCGTTCGATTTTTAGGTGTTGCCATAGGTCCGCCGATCTATAGTACATTAATGGATTGGTCAAGGGCCGGTATGTTTTTGACCACTGCAGGATTAACACTGTTTGTTTGTCTGCTAAGTCTATTCTTTATTAAGGTCGGCAAGAAAGAGGAAGGACAGAATAAAAATAAAGCAAATGAAGATAGTTTGTTTGAAAAATTGCAATATACGTAAAAGGAGAAGATCATATTGGAAATTTATTTTTCACCTGAAGTTATTACACCTCAATTTCAAATTTTAAATGTGGTAAATGGACAAGAGAAAGCACTTGGCAATGTGGCATTACTGTTTGATGAAAAAAAACTTTATGTATACGGGATATTGGAAGAAGAAGGGGTAAGCGAGAACTTTAAGGATATTGTTTATCCGTACGTAAAAGGGCTGGCTAAGGCAAAACCGGATATAGAAGTGTATTCTTGTCTTTATGTCGGTTGCGAAAAAATCAGCTTAAATGATGCAGAAAATGAAAAAGAAGAAGAGAAAAAATAAGAATGTAATCCCCGGCAGAAAAGTTTTCTCTGACTTGAAGAAAGCAAAACCTAAGGATGCGCCAAATATTGCTCCCTGTCAAGTAGGCAGTAAAGAAAATTAGGCGACAGCAGAACCGTATTTGCCGAAAAATCTAATACTTGACAGGAAGCATATCACAGCATACTTAGACTTCAAACTATTTCCATTATTGATGAGCCAGAAACAATGATAGTGAATCAAGGGATGCACCTAAATAAGAAAATCAAGGCATTAGATGAGTCCCTCTCTTATTGCTTTTGCAACAGCTTCCGTCCTGTTTTTTACATTCATTTTTTGCATGATGGCGGATACATAATCTCTTACTGTGTACTCACTTAAATGCATTTCAATGGCCGCCTCAAATGTTGACGCCCCCTCAGCTAATAACTTCAGCACTTCTAATTCTCGAGGTGAAAAATGCCATTTTTTCCCTGATTTCCTTTCCTTATCGTATTTAGCCAAAATTTCACCGGCACTTTGCCCAAACTTGATAAGGGCCAAAAAAGTATCTTTATCGATTTTGAAATACTGCCATGGACCTTGATCGAGTATAGCAGCCCCTAATAGTTTATTACTTGATGATAAATAAACCGGGACAACCACAACAGATTTTAATTCGAATTGATTGATATATTGTTCGGGAAAAATACCTTTTGCATCCCGAATGTAAAGCGGTTGGATATATTTAAGTCTCCGCCCAAAATTCTCTAAAATTTTTAACTGCTTATGAACTAATGGAAGATTTTGCACATTTTCTGTAATATTTCTAATTGCCTCTTTATCTATATGATGTCCGTACAGACCAAGACCTGTTTGTTCAGTTTGAAATGATTGATGCGGCATTAAAACATGATCCGAGTATAACAAAAGGAAAAGAAGGTGTGTATCAATTTGCCTTACAAGGAGAAGACGGCGGTACTTATCAAATTATCATTGATGAAAAGGGAGGTAGAGCCGTAAGCGGGGAGGAATTGAAACCAACTTGTATACTTGTGATAAATACGGAAGATTTCAAAGATATGATTGCAAAAAAATTGAATCCGACCGTTGCCTTTATGAGCGGAAAACTAAAAATCAAAGGGAATATGGGGCTTGCACTGAAACTACAAACCTTGCTTAACGCAGTAAATTTCTAGCTTATAGAAGAAATTGATTTTGGAAATTGTCAATCGAAACGGCTCATTACATGAAAGGGCCGTTTCTTAATAAAGTGAAACTCCATTAGTGGGGTTTTCTTCATCCTCCACTGACGGTTAGATGAACCAATCGGGCCTTTCAGGTACTTATTTTCTTCCTTTATATCTTTCTTTCTCTTAAACCATAACAGGAAGATTTAGTAACTGTTTGTGCCGGCTAAATTTGACAAATTTTTCAAGGAGGTATTTGTATGGTTCATGAGAGTTTTCAAACTGTTGACAGCCAATTGAATTGGGAATCACCGATGTATAAATTGTGGGAAAAAGCGAAGAAAAACGGGAAATGGGACCCTGCCGAAATTGATTTTACACAGGATAAAATTGATTATGAAAATATGACCGATGATGAAAGAATAACGATTTTACCGCTAGTTGCCTCATTTGCCGGCGGTGAAGAAGCTGTCACATTAGATATCTTGCCAATGGTACAGCTGATGGCAAGGCAAGGAAGATTGGAAGATACAATGTTTTTGTCGACTTTCATGTTTGATGAAGCGAAACATACGGAATTATTTTCCAGATGGCAAAAAGAAATTGGGATTCAAAATATTGATCTTACCTCTTTCCATGGCGACAGTTATAAGCGAATTTTTTATGAAGAATTACCGGAAAAAATGGAACGACTCAATACCGATGATTCACCGGAAGCTATCATTATCCATTGGTCGGTAAATATATTGAAGAAATTTTTCAAAAAGCCGGTTTTCCAAAAGATGTTATCCAAATTGCACATGGCGGAAAAGAAGTTGGTGCTGCATTGACTGCAGGAAATCCTGATTACATTTTTTTTTACCGGTTCGGTCCGTACAGGAAAAATCATTCAAGAGGTTGCCGCCAAAAAATTAATTCCGACCACATTAGAGCTTGGTGGGAAAGATCCGCTCATTGTATTTAAAGATGCAAATTTGAAACGGGCGGCAAAAGGTGCGGTATGGGGTGCTTTTACGAATTCCGGGCAAGTATGTATGAGTGCGGAACGAATTTATGTAGAGGAATCGATATACGATGATTTTTTAAATATGGTAAAGATAGAAACGGAAAAACTTATTCAAGGTACCGATAAAGACAGTGACATCGGGTCGATGACTTTTCCGAAGCAAAAAGAAATTGTGAAACAACATGTAAAGGATGCATTGGAGAAAGGAGCTGTGTTAGTTTCGGGCACTCCACCCGATAAATGGGATGATTCCATGTTTATTCAGCCGGTAATCTTAGCCAATCTTAAGCAAGATATGGAAGTCGTTTGTGAAGAAACGTTTGGCCCGGTGATGCCGGTCATCCCCTTTAAAACGGAAGAAGAGGTAATTAAGCTGGCTAACGAGTCCAATTACGGATTAAATGCCAGCGTTTGGACATCTGATTTAAAAAAAGCAAAGCGGGTAGCCAGTCGACTCGTTTCAGGAGCTGTAACGATAAACGAGGTATTAGTCTCCGTAGCCAATCATTATTTACCGTTTGGCGGAACAAAAAATAGCGGTATAGGTCGTTACCACAGTGAAGAAGGATTAAAGATTTTTTGCCATGAAAAAGCGATTATTTTAGACAGAGGCAAGCTGAATAAAGAAATTCAATGGTATCCATATAAAGGAAAGTACTTAGCGTTTCTGCAGTTATTTCAAAGTTATTTCCGTGAACGAAAAAAATGGATTCGATTTTTGCAAAGTTATTTGAAGCTTTTAAGGAAGTAATTCGGTTCTTATAATGTTTATATTGATTCGTCTATTCAGTTATCACGGATGCGTTTAGAAAGCAAGATTTTGCTAATTTCAAAAAGAGACAAGTCGAGCGTTCAATCAGTGGGATGGAAAAATCCTTACTGATTGAACCAAAATGTAATTTTGAAACAAGAGAATGATTATTGTATCTTTTGATCAAGTTCTGTAAGTAATTCCCCGATCTTTTTATCATGAATCACTTGATCGGCAAACTTATCAAATGGGGTAGGTTCCATGTTCACAATTACTAATTTCGCACCACTCCCTTTGGCAATTAAAGGAAATTGGTTGGCTGGCGTAACGGATAAAGAAGAACCTAAAACGATAAACAAGTCTGCTTTCTCTGTTTCCTCCATAGCAAGTTGAAAAGCATCTTGCGGCAATACTTCACCAAATAATACGATATTTGGACGTAACACGCCGCCACATTCACAATAATAATCTTTGTTTACATAGTTTTCACTGCTATATTCTTTTCCACATTTCTGACAGTGCAGTTTTTGAAGTGTTCCATGTAATTCGGCCACACGAGTGCTGCCCGCTTCTTGATGAAAACCGTCAACGTTTTGGGTGATGATGGAGCGAATAATCCCCTCTTGTTCCCATTTGGCTAATATATAATGTCCTTGATGAGGGCCAAATTCTTTTACACCTAATACGCGTTCTCGATAAAACTCAATAAATTCTTTGACATTATCATTCAAGGCTTTCGTACTGGCAATTTGACTTGGATCTTTTTTTCTCCAAAGTCCGTTATTGCTTGAACGAAAATCCGGTAACCCGCTTTCAGTTGACATCCCTGCTCCGGTAAAGACAACCGTATGACGAGATGATTTTAACCAATCTTCTAACATGTCATTTCCTCTCCTTCTTTCATTTTAAATACGTTTCCCTATAAATATAGTACGCCTCCTGCCGGCAAAGTTCAAAAAAACAAAATTTGGCTTTATATTCATTTTAAAATATGTAAAGATTTAATTACAAAGAAAAAAATTTAACACATTAATAGATGTGATTTTGGTAGAGAAGGTGGGGGAAGAAAATGTGTTTGATATTATTTGCTTATAAAATGCATCCGGAGTACCCATTAATCGTGGCAGCAAATCGGGATGAATTTTTTCAACGACCGACAGCACCTGTTCACTTTTGGGATGACGAACCGAATCTATTAGCCGGACGGGATTTGGAAAAAATGGGCACTTGGATGGGGGTCACAAAATTTGGACGGTTTGCCGCTTTAACGAATTATCGGGATCCGAGTGAAAATATTGTTGGCAAAAAATCACGCGGGGAACTTGTTCGAAATGCACTCACCTTTAAAAGGGAAATTCCCGACTTTTTTAAAATCGTACAAGCAGAGTCCAATCAATTTCCAGGTTTTAATTTCATTGCCGGTGACAAAGATCAATTGTATTATTTTTCCAATATAGAAGGGATCGTTCGAGAGTTGTTGCCCGGAATTTACGGTCTAAGCAATCATTTGTTGAATACACCATGGCCAAAGGTGGAAGTTGGCAGAGACAATTTTCGAAAATTATTGAACAAGAACGTCACCGACCTCCCTGACGAATTATTTAAGTTACTAATGAAAGCCGACCCTTTTCCGGACGGGCTATTACCGAATACCGGTGTCCCAATAGAGATGGAACGAATGCTATCACCACTTTTTATTAAAAGCGATGACTATGGCACGCGAAGTTCAACCGTCATGCTTATGTCAAACAATGAAGTTTCCTATATTGAACGAATTTATCAACCGGAAGCAAAAGGAGAAAGACGGTTTTGTATTTCAATTGTTGAATGAAAGAAAAAATGACCTAATAAAGGAAATTGACAGAACTTAGATTGTATGATATTACATAAATGTCGATTAGCACTTTGGACAATAGAGTGCTAAAATAAATGCGAGATAATTTTGTTTGAAAGGAGAAAGATTATGGAAAAAAAACAGTTCCAAGCGGAATCAAAGCGACTTCTCGAAATGATGATTAACTCCATTTACACAAAAAAGGAAGTTTTCTTGCGTGAATTGATTTCCAATGCAAGTGATGCGATTGATAAAATCTACTACAAAGCATTGACGGATGATTCCCTTTCCTTTGATAAAGATAACTACTACATAAGAATTGTGCCGAATAAAGACGATCGGACGTTATCGGTCATTGATACCGGGATTGGGATGACGAAAGAAGAATTGGAAGAAAATCTCGGAACGATTGCCAAAAGCGGTTCCCTTGCTTTCAAAAAAGAAAATGAAATTAAAGACGGTTTTGATATTATCGGTCAATTCGGAGTTGGGTTTTATGCTGCGTTTATGGTCGCTGATGTTGTGACTGTCATAAGTCGTGCGTTAGGTTCTGACCAAGCATATAAATGGGAATCAAGTGGTGCAGACGGATACACCATTGAACCGGTGGAAAAAGCGGATATCGGTACTGAAGTGATTTTGAAACTGAAAGAAAATACGGAAGATGAATCTTATGATGAATTTTTAGATGAATGGCGTTTAAAAGAAATTATTAAGAAATATTCCGATTTTATCCGCTACCCGATTAAGATGGAAGTCACCCATTCAAAACCGAAAGATGATGACAGTAATGAATATGTTGATTATAAAGAAGAAGAAACAATCAACAGCATGGTACCGATTTGGAAGAAAAATAAAAGCGAGTTGACTGATGACGATTACATGAATTTTTATAACGAAAAACGGTACGGTTTCGACAAGCCGTTAAAACATATTCATATTAGTGTTGACGGTACCGTACGCTATAATGCGATTCTGTATATTCCGGAACGTGCACCGTATGATTTTTACACACCGGATTATGAAAAAGGGTTAGAATTGTATTCGAACGGTGTGCTCATCATGAATAAATGCGCCGATCTACTCCCGGATTATTTCAGCTTTGTCAAAGGGATGGTCGACTCGGAAGACTTGTCACTGAACATTTCCCGTGAGATGTTGCAACATGAACGACAACTAAAAGTGATTGCCAAAAATATTAAAAATAAAATTAAACGAGAATTGGAAAACTTGTTGAAAAATGAGCGGGAGCAATACGAAAAATTTTATGAAGCATTTGGCCGTCAATTAAAGTTTGGCGTGTACAGCGATTTTGGTGCGAATAAAGATGTATTACAAGATTTGCTGTTATTCTATTCTTCCAAAGAGAAAAAATTAGTGACATTAGATGAGTATGTATCACGTATGCCGGAAGACCAAAAGAATATTTATTATGCAACAGGTGATTCGATTGACCGAATTGATAAATTACCGCAAACCGAACTTGTTCGTGATAAAGGCTATGAAATTTTATATTTCACCGAGGATATTGACGAATTTGCCATCAAAATGCTCATGGATTACAAAGAGAAACAATTTAAATCTGTATCCGACAACGACCTCGGTATTGAATCGGAGGAGAAAGAGAAAGAAACGGAAGCGGAAGAAAAGGAATATAAGGAACTGTTTGATTACATGGCAAGTGTCCTCGGTGGTAAGGTTAAGAAAGTAAAAGCATCCAAACGATTAAAAACGCATCCGGTTTGCTTGTCAACCGAGGGTGAGATTACCATTGAAATGGAGAAAGTATTAAACGCCATGCCTAACCCGAATGGACAGAAAGTGACAGCTGAAAAGGTACTTGAAATTAACACCCATCATGATGTGTTCAAATCCTTGCAAGCCGCTTTTGAAAACGATAAAGAAAAACTTGAACTCTACACGAAGCTTTTATATAATCAAGCATTATTAATTGAAGATTTACCGATTGAAGACCCGGTAGCATTCACAAATGATATGTGTAAGGTAATGGTGTAAAGATGAAGAAGTATCCAGTAAAAGGTATATGCTCCTTTTTATTGGATACTTTTTTCTATTCGCCAAATATAGACAAACTCCGCCATTGCCAACCCGATTTTTCTTTATTAAAATAAACGTATAAATTTTCAATATTTTATAAAACAGGGGGTAGGGGCATGAATACAGAAATGAATGTGGAAGTATCGAAAAGGATCGACCAGGTAAGAAGAAATACGTTAGGGGATTTGTTGACAAGAACAAGAGAGCGAGTTCCGAATAAATTTGCAATCGCTTACAACAGAATGCGGCTTACCTATTCTGAACTGGATGATCTCGTTAATCAGACGGCACATGCGTTTATTGCTGATGGAATGAAAAAAGGGGATATGATTGCCGTTATTTCGAAAAACAGCCTTGACTTTGTTATCGTCAATTTCGCACTAGCAAGAATTGGAGCGGTGATGATCCCTCTGAATTACATGCTTACTTCTCAAGATGTGAAGTATGTCATTAATCATGCCGGTATATGCGGATTTTTGTCAGCGGTTGAATTTGCTGCTGTGCTTGATACTGCGGCAGGCAGTCAAGCCATTCGGTTCCGTTATTTAATGGATTATCCGATAGATAAATCCGTTCCCGATGAATTAAAAAGCTGGAAATCACTTGCAGTTGAGAGAAAAGACCAATCAACTGAATTCATTGATGCCGATATTGATGATGAATCTTTGGCACATGTCCTTTACACAAGCGGTACCGAATCACGTCCAAAAGGGGTGATGCTTACCCATAAAAGCATTGTCAGTGAATATGTGAGTTGTATTGTCAGCGGTGAGATGGCGGAAAATGATGTCTGTATTCATGCTTTACCGCTTTACCACAGCGCTCAACTTCACTGTTTTCTCGGACCTAGTATATATTTAGGGTCGAGTGGCATTATTCTTGAAAGCGCAAAGCCGGATGTCATTTTAGAGACGGTAGAGAAGGAAAAAATAACGCAATTATTTTGTCCGCCAACAGTATGGATTTCGTTACTTCGCCATCCGGATTTTAATAAACGGGATTTATCTTCGTTGGAAAAATGTTATTACGGTGCAGCAATCATGCCGATGGAAGTATTAAAAGAACTATCTGTACGACTGCCACAAGCCCGATTTTTTAATTTTTACGGTCAAACCGAAGTCTCCCCGCTCGCTACAGTTTTAAAACCGGAAGACCAAATGCGAAAACTTGGTTCAGCAGGGAAGCCGTCTTTAAATGTTCAAACAAAAATTGTAGATGAAAATGATGTGGAGGTCCCACGTGGTGTGATTGGGGAAATTGTTCACCGTACCCCACATGCGATGAAAGGATATTTGTTTGACCCGGAGAAAACAGAGGAAGCATTTCGGAATGGTTGGTTTCATAGTGGAGACCTGGGGGTAATGGATGAAGAGGGCTATATTACCATTGTTGACCGCAAGAAAGATATGATTAAAACAGGTGGAATAAATGTATCCAGCCGGGAAGTGGAAGAAGTTATTTATCAATTGGATGGGGTATCCGAAGTGGCGGTTATTAGCATACCCGATCCATATTGGATTGAAGCAGTTATGGCCATTATCGTTCCAAAGAAAGGGGCCAATTTAACGAAAGGGGATATACTGAATTTTTGTAAAAACCATTTATCAAAATTTAAAGTACCCAAATATATTGAATTTGCCGATGAATTGCCGAAAAACCCAAGTGGAAAACTGTTAAAACGGACTTTGAGGGAAATGTATAAAGAATTAGGATAATAAGATAAAAAAAGCGTTACGTGTTGTAGCGCTTTTTTCTATAATGACTATTGGATGATCAATCAAAATCATCCAATGTAAGGGTAGTTACTTCCGTGTACTCTCCCTTTTCTTTTTCAGCCTTTGTCGCCTTTTGTTCCAATTCCTCATCATTGTCAATCCCCGGTGCAATCGTCGGCTCTTCTTTTTGATTCAATTTTTTCACATTAAATCCTCCTCGTTAAAATGATTTCAACGTTTTCATTCTTTCGGCTGATCAGCTGGATTCGCTTTAACAGCTATTTGATAAGCATCCAAAATAGATTCACTTAAATCCGGCTTTTCAACACCAACAAGAAATTGTTCTCCATTTTCTTCTTCAATTTTCATTAACAGCGTCTCATCATCATTTCGAATCAGCGCATAACTTTCATCATCGACATCAAACAGCGCTTCAATAAAATATTCAACTTCTTCGCCTTGCTCTTTTTGAACAGTAACTGAATCCCGTAAATAGTAACTCATGAAATTTCCTCCATCTATCATTGATACTAATTACAGTATTTACATTTTTATAAAAAACATCCTTTTGAAATATGGTTAAAAATAATTGGTTTTTATGGTAAACTTTATTATAGGACTATTCTGATAATCAGGAGGGGGCATTATGAGTAAAAATATAAAATGGGGCATATTCGGGATTTTATAAAGTTGTCTATTTATTCCAATGGTCTTTCTCATCATCTCGCTTTTTACCCATCAGTGGGGATTTTTCTACTGGAGTCTGCTGGCTGCTTTTCAAGTTGGTATCCCTTGTGGAATAATTACGTATCAACAATATAAAAGAGAGAAAATAAATAATTAAAAGTACTGTTGTTTTCCTTATTCTTTTTTTGGAGGAAGTTTAAGCATGTCTGTCATTGAAAAAGCAATTGAAGTTGCCGCAAAAGCCCATGATCACCAATATCGGAAAGGGACCAATCTTCCGTATATCTCGCATCCATATACTGTTGGGGTGTTGCTTTTAACATTCGGGTATGCCGAGGAAGTTGTTGCCGCCGGAATTTTGCATGATACCGTGGAAGATACTGATTTAACGCTTGATGATATCAGAAAGGATTTTGGAGAAAGAATTGCCGACATCGTACGCGGTGCATCTGAGAAAGATAAAAGCTTAAGTTGGGAAGAGAGAAAACAGGCCACAATCGATCATCTTGCTACCGAGCCGAGAGATGTTTGCCTCATCGTTTGTGCCGACAAACTGCATAATCTAACAACTATTAAGAGAGAACTTGAAAGAGAAGGGGAGAAGGTGTGGACCCGATTCAAGAGGGAACGCGAAAAGCAGGCATGGTATTACCGGGAAGTCGTTCATAAACTGGAAAACAAAATAGCAAATGAAAGGATTTTCGTTCAGTTAAAAAATGAAGTCATATCTGTATTTGGAAAAGAAAAGTAGGGTGGGGTATCCCATTTTATCCTCATTGTTAATCAAAGCCATTCAAGGTTTTTTATTGGATAGCAAGGCCAATATATAATTTAGTGGAGACAGGAAAGATAAATAAATGACTAATTAAAAGAGGGCGAGCGTATTGACAAAAATAATTCTTTTTGACGGTGTTTGTCAGTTTTGTGATCGGAGCGTCCAATTTATTATTAAGCGGGATAAAAAGGGACATTTCAAGTTTGCTTCTCTCCAAAGTGATTTGGCAAAGCAGCTACTTTCGCAATACAATGTGGCAAAAGATGTGGATAGTCTCGTTCTCCTTGATGGCAACAACTATTATATAAAGTCAACCGCAGCACTTCGTATTTGTAAAAATTTATCCGGCTTTTGGAAACTTGGATATCTGCTTCTTGTTATTCCAAGACCATTTCGAGATTTCGTTTATCAACTGATCGCAAAAAACCGCTACAATTGGTTCGGTAAAAAAGAAGCTTGTACAATCCCTTCACCGGAAATGAGAAAACGATTTTTATAATCCTTAAGAATATTTATGAAAAACATGTTTCATTAGCAGTTTTTATGATTTTTCCTTCTCCAATGTAAACAATAGGGGAGAAGGAGGTGGATGCATGCCAAGGGGAAAAGAATTGGAGCAATTACCGATGTCAAATGTCGCATCAAGTTTTGGGGATGACCAGGCAAAAACCAATCGTACGTCTTTAACAATAATACACCTGCTTTATATCAAGGTGATCCTTTTATAAAACGTAACTTACTAGTTCAAAAATTGGAAGAAGCACCTTATCATCTTAATAGAGCGAAAGATGTTGTACTATCTCAATTGCAGGAAAGATCTTTACAAAGATTAATTATTGATTAAAGAAGGTGATTAGATGATTGATTACACAAAATTTGACGTCATGTTTATGGATGAAGTGATTGCCAGTGTTGATTTAAAACCCGAGGGAAGTGATAAACCTTATGTTATCAACTACATAAAAGGATTTAATAAACAATTTTCTCCTGATTCAGAAGGTTATATTACAAAAGAAGAACTTGAAAGATGGTTAAAATGGCGCGTGTTCCCGAGTACGAGAGTGAATGGTTCCTCCTAAAGGAAACTGATGGGAAGGAGTAACAAAGATGAATCTTGGGTTTTTATTTAATGGCAGCAAAGATGTCTTCATTCCATAGGATATAACTGTGCAGATGAAACTCTAATACAGGAAATGGAACAACGTTAGTTTTTGAATCATCCCAATGTAGAAATCGAAATGCTCTTCGGAATACGTCCAGATTTGATAAAGGAATTAAAAAACAAAGAGTACAACTGTAAAGTATACTTGACTTACGGGAAAGAGTGGTATTTATATTTGTGCCATCGAATCGCTGAATATCCGGAAAATCTGTATCGTGCAGTAACAGATATGATTGATCCATCCTTAGCAGGGGAGAGTAGTTCATATTAAAAAGCAGGTGATTTACAAAGGTTTCATACATACTATTGGAGGAAGGATTTATGAAGGAATCTCGACGAGTTGAGAGCTGAGTGGTGGAGAACGAGAGAAGGTAAATTTCGTAGTTCTATTGCACACCTGCAAAACCTAGAACCTGCCCCATCAATCACCATTGGGTTTTGAAAAAAGGGATTCATGGGGTAGGTTCTGTCTTTATCTTTTTTTCTTTTTATTTTCTAACGCTGAAAAACTCGGTTTTAGCACTTGTTCAAATTCAACTTCAACATGGTGAATACTTCCATCTAGTGTGTAGACATTAACTACTTTTCCTTTTCTTCCTTTAATTTTTACTTGCTCATTAACGGAAGGTAATTGATTCCGAAGCTGACTCAGAACAATTGCCCGATTTCCTAATTCTACAAAATGTGTAACAACCATCATCCAACCTCTCTTCTATAAAAAATTATATAATTAAGCATATGATTGGATGAAAGTTTTGATGATTGACCTGTTTATAAATGGGGTATTTTTATTAAATATTATTTCATTGGTAAACTAGTATTGTTCATTTTATTTACAGTAATTAAGAATGTTTCCGGCTTCATTTCTTTAACGGTTGGTAACTTTCTTAACTTAGGATGGAGTAACCAAACAATTGAAATCATGATAAATCCGCAACTTGAGTTGGCAAAGACAATTGAACTATTAAAAATTTCCGCTAAATATCCACCCAATAGTGAACCAAATGGCATAGCAATTGCACTCAAACTATATGTAACTGAACTAATTCTTCCGTACATGCTGTTTGGTATGATGGATTGATTAATTGCACCGAATAAAACATTAATCGCGCCAATTGGAATCCACGCTAAACCGTATAGGGAGATAGCAAGCATTGATGATGGAATGATTGCCGATAAAAACCAACTTGTGAATCCAATGGCAAACATAACAATAGCAGAGAGTCCTACACGAAATTGTTCCAACTTAGAAGAAAGAAGAGCTCCAATCAAAACACCTGTCGACTGAGCAGCTAACAAAAAACCATATATTTCCACACCACCTTTATCGTTACTGTATGAGGGAAGGACGGCCATCGAAATGCCTATAGCAAAGTTACAAACAACTGACCCTAATAAAAATACAGAAAGCAATGAATGAAAGACAATTGAAAATCCTTCCTTTAATTCATCCCTATATTGTTTAAATGAGTATCTAAGTTTTGTTTCTTGCTGCGACAAAAGTGAATGTTTCTGTGGAATTGTAACAAGAGAAAAAAGCATAGTTGCAATGGCAAATGTAATGGAGTCAGCCAGGAACATAGTGATTGGACCGATTAAATAAACAAGGATACCTCCAATAGCATTAAAAAGCATATCCACTCCTTGATAGGCGAAGGAAAATAACCCATTTCCTTTTACCAGGTGTTCTTTTTCTATAATTAGTGGCAACGCTTTCGATTGGCTAGGATAGGTAAATTGTTCAATAAAAGCAGAAACCGGCATAATAACCAAGATTAACGCTACAGTTAGAACATCGAAAAAATATGTGATCGGGATAACTAAGATAATAATCATTTGCAGTACTTGGGTAATAACAATGGTGCGTTTTATTGGCCACCTATCTATTAATGGTCCAACCGCAAATTGTAAGGTCATTGGTAAGAGGGTAAGAAATCCCGCAAGACCTGAATAAAACGGATTTTTGCTTAAGTCATAAACAAGCCACATGGCCGCAATGTAATATAAACTATCTCCAATATTCGTAACAAGCCGTCCGAGAAAGAGAAATAAAAAGCTCTTATTTTTCCATAATTTTTTCATTTATAGCAATCTCCTAACAGTATATTTAATTTATTCGGTCAAATAAATTTAACCGTTTGCTAAAAAAAAGAAATCGATAAATGTTAAAGATTAATCATCGACTTCTAAAGGATCTTCAAACATAGGTGTTTCCACTTCAAATCCATAGGCAGAAAGATGATAGAGTTTCTTCTTACTATCACTATGCTGATTGACCTGTTGTTTGAATTGATTCACAAGGGCAAAAAAGTTTTTAATAAAATCTCTAAATTGCTCCTCTGTTGCATGTATTTCCCATATGGAACCGAGATGATTCCAGTCTGCGGGATCCTCATTAGGAGCATTAAGAAACGCTTCAGCAGGTGCTGATAACACACGATTTTGCGTTTCTGCCAACATTTGATAAAGAATGGTTCTGGTCGCATCGCCAATTTCTTCAGAGTGGGGAAGTAGATCAACGGAAGGAGTAAAACCTCTAGCAACCGATTGGTAAAACTTTTGGATAATACCATTTTTTTCTTCCCGTTTGACAATCTCAATTAAACCATTCTTTTCAAGTTCTTTTAAGTGGTAATGTATTTTCGCTCGAGATAAATCAAATTGCTCAGATAACTGTTGACCCGTATAGGGTTTTTCAAGAAGTTTCATTAAAATTTTGGTCCGCAACGGATCACTAATTGCCCGTAATTGTTCATAGGTAGTTAAAGTCATCATCTGTTTCATAAAAATCACTCCGTAAAAATAAAATAAACGGTAAAAAATATTTAACAGTATAATAACATAAGACTTTGTAAAAAATCAAATATTTTTATAAAAATTTGCAGAAACACTTGTTCGTTAATCAACTATATATTATAATAGATTTAAAAGTTTATAAATATAAAAAATTGAATTCCAGAAGGGGGTAACTGTATGTATAAATTAGTCGATAACAAAATTGTTAGCATCCATCATTCTCAACGTGTAAAATTTAGAACAAATGTCAGCAAATCTTTATTACTTCGATTAGCAGAAATTGCTAGCGAGTACAAGCTATCTGTTAATCATCTTATTGAAAATGGTCTTGAAAATTTATTAAAAGCAAATATTGTACCTGTAATAGATAAAAATAAACGTCCTAAAGATCGTGTTCAATATAAAACGACCTACAATGCAAATTTACTGGCAAATGTTAAATCGTTTGCCGGTAAACATGGATTCAGAATAAACGACTTAATTGAGTATAGTGAACAATTTATTGATATGAATCAAATCTCTAAGCATTCCGGGAGGTGAAATAGGTGCCAAGAAAACCTGGAATAAGTGACGAATACATAATTAATCTATATAAGAGTCAAATGCCTTATAAAGAAATGAGTGAAAGAACAGGTTTATCAGATAGAGCCATACGTAACGTAATTGTTAAACACGGAATTCCGATGAATAGAGAACAAAGTTCAGGTCAACCTCGAAAAAATAAAGTGAATGAAGATTTCTTTAACGTATGGTCTCATGAGATGGCATGGGTTCTTGGCCTTTTGATAACTGATGGAACCGTTCACAAGAATAAATATACGATTTCTTTTGCACAAAAAGAAGAAAGAATTTTAAAGCTAATTGCAAATTTGATGAGTGCAGATTATGTTTTAGGTGGATTTGGACCCACAAAGAAAACGCCAACTTTAATCATTAATTCCAAGAAGATTGTAATTGATTTAAATGCAATGGGAATTTTTCACAATAAATCATTGTCTGTCCCTTTTCCTCAAATTCCAGCAGAATATTTGCCAACATTTATTAGAGGAGTTATAGATGGTGACGGTTGGGTAGATCGAGAAGGATATACAATGCATGTCACATCAGGAAGTAAAAATTTTTCCACATCATTACATTCCATCTTTACTTCTTGGAATCTTAATTCTGATATTGTTGAACAAAAATCTCAAACAGGAAACCCGATTTATCGCATTTGGGTAAGAGGAAAAGAAAGTATAGTACAATTAGCTAAATTAATTTACATTGTAGAAATTGGAAATTTTATAACTTATAAACGATTAAGGATGTCACAACATTCAAAAGAAATCTGGTCATATTTAGAGTTTTTGGTAAGCGAGAAAAAATTTGAGATTATTAATTAAACATAAAGAAGGTTGACACCTTTACTTTTTTTCTTTTTCTAGTTAACATAATATAAGTTCTGGGAAGTAAACAAGAACAAAAGAAAGAACGTCTCAATTAAAAAGTAATCTTAAGATATTGAGACAAAAAGAAAATTTCTTAAAGCAGATTTTTTTTTTTCGATTAATTCATATATAAATTTATCATCGGTTAAGCTTCAAATGAAAATTCATATCGCTGCTTAGGCTGAAATTTAAATTTACTGAGCTTCTAAATTATAATACTCGTTTACATCGTATTATAAAGTATTTTTTTATAAAGTATTTTTCCATTATGTTTGATCTTACTTCAAAATGTTATATCTTTCTCTAAGTTTACATAACATTAATATGGTTAATTAAAACTTTGCTTGTTCACTCTGCCATTCTAAAAATTCAATTCTGTTTTCAAATTAAACCAAATTGGTGTTACCAAATGATTATCCGTTCAGAAGTAAATACAAAGCTTCTTCTTCATTTATTGGAAATTTCCCATTCAATTTTAATACTTTCAGCGCTTCCGCCATTGTTCCGACAAAAGAAAATCGCCCGTTTTTTAGAACACCGATTCGATCGCATAATAACAAAATTTCATTACTATCATGCGTGGTGTAAATGATTGTTTTCCCTTGTTGTGCGAGAGCTTTCATCAGACGGTTTATTTCAAGTTTTGATTGAATGTCAATACCGACTGTAGGCTCATCCATCAATAAAATTTCAGGATCGTGCAATAAAGCAACTGCAATATTCAATTTGCGCTTAAAGTAGATTCACCTTTGACTTCCACTTCCCCTCAAGCCCCAGTCTTCTTACCAGTTCTATTAAATCAGTTTTTTGCTTATTGCCCCCAGCAAAACGGTTCCAAAATAGTAAATTTTCCTCAACAGTCAATTGTTGCTATAGTGCAATATCTTGCGGTACATAACCAATGAAATCCCTCGCTTTTTTTGTTTCTTTTAATAAATTACAATCATTTGTAAAAATATGGCCTTTGTCCGGACGTTCAATCGTCGCTAAAATTGAAAGAAGCGTTGTTTTCCCGGCACCATTCGCTCCAACCAAACCAAATATTTCTCCGTTTGTTATTTCAATATGAATATTATCCAAAATGATGTTTTTCCCAAAACTTTTACTAATACCTAAAATTTTTATCATCGCCTTTTATCAAACCTCCACACTGTACGATAACTAAAAAATATTACGAATAGGCTTGGGATGAAGAAATTCTTTATGTTCGGATCTGTCAAAAGTGTTTGCGGAAATATCCACGAGATATCAAAAAATAATGATGAATATAACTCCTTAATCGGGAAGAAACTCCCTCCTATCAGGGACAAAAGAAAAATAATCAATAGGCTGTTCAAATAATAACTATTCAACTTGCTAAAAAGAGTAGTTAAAAAAAGCGTAAATATAAAGGCTTCAAAAGTAAAAACAAACATTCGAACCATTAACGACAACCGCCATTCATCCTTGATGAAAAATGTTAAAATAAAATAAATAAGAATTGATTGAATAATATAGAGAAGGAACGTGGCACCTATACGAATCATTACGTATACGGCAAAACTCTTTTTTGTTGCTTTTAACCTGGGGAAAAAGATAGATTTTTCTCGAATAATCCAATCCAATGCACCGATCATACTAATCATCGTAAAAAAGGACCATAGTCCGATATAGGGAGAAAAAAGCGAACTTTCTTTTTTAACCACGCGATTTTCCACCCGATCCCCTTCATACATTATTCGATTAACGTTCATCAAAGGATTTGGTTCCCATTGTTCTTTTGTAAACTCGTACGCTTCATCCCATAATAACGCAGTATTTTTCGCCTCAATCAATTTCAGCTGTTGAAATACTTGCACGACCCAATCGGCCGCCATCAAACTACTTGATAAGCGCATGATTTCACCCGCTAAAACTTCCTGAAAAATCCCGTTAGCAATGGAAGACTCAGTAATCCAAACGTCAATTAATTCCTCTTCATCGCCATTTAAAAGTTTTTTTTGAAACCCTTCTTTGATAACGAAGACAGAGTCCAAATCATTTTTTAAAAATAACCTTTCTGCTCCATCTCGCTTCATCACTTTTAAATCTATTCTTTGACTTTGCTCATCTATTAGTCTGTCAATTACCAATTTAGAAAAATTCGTATTATCTTCATCAACAAGGGCGATAGGAACAGCTACATCCTCATGCCCTTGTTCAAAAATTTTCCCGAACATGAATGTGAAGGCAATTGGGAGCATGACAACAAACAGAATTTGTTTTATATTACAAAAAAATTTTAACATAATCATTTTCCCGTCACCTTCCCCCATCGCCCTTGAAAATATAAAAAGACACCAATGATTGACAGTTGAATGATTGTAAAAATAATTAGGGCAAAACTGCGACTGATTTCACCTGCAAGGGAGAAAACTGCCCAATAATTTACTGTCCACTTCCCCAAATTCTCCAGCCAAATTGGGTAATAAATGGTCGGGATTATATGACCACCCCCAATTATTCCTAAAAGAATAATAAAACATCCTAATACGGTGTAACTCTATCCCGCTTTGTGCCGCTGAAGTAAATTTTGTTGCACTTTCTAATAATTGAAGGACAAGCATCGATTGGACTGGTTTTCTCGGATTAACAATAACAGGAACAGGTGTGTTATCCCCTTTTATAATGTTTTTTGTAAATCCATGGGGAAGGGAAATAATTGCTACTATTTGGTTTTTTTCCATAAGTTCATTCGCTATACTTTCCTTAACTTGGATAAACTTGGACAGTTTTGTTATCTCTTCATTATCCATTAAATGTTGGATTATGAAATTTGTAGCCTTTGTATCATCTTGATCAACAATCGCAACTTGAAATTTTTCGACTCGCACTTCTTCAGAAAGTATATGCATACAGATGAACCCTATGCAGGCTAAGGCCAACATAGGGAAGAAAAACAGAAACAACAATGTTTTCCACATTTTAAAAATAATTTTCAACTGTAATAAACTAAATACGAAAGAGATTCTCATTCATTACCACCATCAAAAGCCAATCAAATCGGATTGAAATTGATAAAGGTAATTTTGTATATTGCTCTCTATTTCAACGAATAAACTATATAATTCATCTTCACTTAATTCGGCGATGTTTACACCATCTGTTACCTTTGGAATTTCTATGTCAGTTTTATCTTTTACCGTAGTTTCCGAATCAATATTTAGTTCAGCTGTAAACGGTTCATTAAAACTATTTCCAAAATCGACTTTAATATCAAAAGTATTGTTGCCATATTTTTTGTTTACATTTAAATCTCTTTTTTCGTTAATGGATCCGGTAAGTTGAAAGTCTTCATTTAGCCCGTCTCCGTTAAATGCAAGTTCGAAGTCACGCTTTACGTTTTGTTTCGTAGCTTTTTTGCCTTGATATGTTGAATGAAGAGTAAGTTTTCCGTCTACAAGTGTTTCGCCATTCTCTTCTAAATTTAAAGTTATTGTTGCGTCTTCTATACGCTTATCTTTTTTACCGCTTATTTTATTTCCATAGACAAAACGAATGGAGCCTCGTTCTTTTTCTTCCGGTGTTACTGTCATTTTTACTTCTTCTGCTACTTTATTATTGTCAAGAGGAACATTTTTCGTTTCGAAAACAAATGTTAGATCCTCTTCAGCACCTTCGAATCCAATGCTAATATTTCGATTAATAATTTTATCGCTTTTATCAATAAGTAAGGTATATTTTAACCCTTCACTAACTTTTATTTGATCTGCATTTTCTCTCGCATCTTCCAATAATTTTTTTAATTCAGCTTGAACATTGTCCGGTTTTGTAAAATCAACATGGAGTTGAGCATCAAAACTGGCCCCGCTTGTTTCAGCAATTTTGGCGATTCGCTTTGCAATGATTCCATGTAATTTTTCATCTTTTGCCATATAATCAAACAAATCTTTTATAATTTGTTCCGTTTCTCCAGACGAAAGTTCTAAAGTAAGCTTATCTAATTTTAATTTTTCTCCGGCATGTTCAAAACTAATTCCTTTATCGAGCGAGAAACTTTCAGACTTTAACTCATCAATAAGAAATTGTTTATAATGACTGGCTAAATGGTCCTTTTCTTCTTCAGTCAATTCAAAGTCCGACCATTTATAGTACGGTACGTCCAATGTATCCGGTCCCACATAAGTAGGGTCAAATTTCCTGATAAAATTACCAAAATCATCATTGTTTAAATAAAGATAGTCATTATACATAAAAGGAATTTTAACACCAAATGTATCCTTTGTTTGGACATACTCCATATCAACCAAGTTTATTCCGTTCATTTGTAGAGCGATATGTTGATTACTTGTTTGATCTTCCGGTATCATTTTTGTTGTTAGCTCTATAGACATTTGATCAATCATCTCTTGTAAAAAAAGTAAGTCCGTACCTATAGCGCTATCCGTTAATTCTATATTCCCTTTTATTGCTATTTTTGATTGGGATGGAGATTCGGTAACCATTTTTTGATATTTAACGTAATCACCGTATTCTTCTTTCCATTCTTCCATTCCTGCTTTATATGCTTTTGCCTCAGCAATGAAGAACAATTCCTTTGGACTGTTTTTCAATAATAAAGCAGTGGCAATACCACCCATTAATAGGGCAAATATAACACTAATAAGGATTATCCAGTTTTTCCGGTTTCGAAAAAAAGTACTTTCCTTTTTTAATACCCTCCCTTTATTCCGCTCAAGTTCTGATGATGGTTGGGAAGTGCTGTCTTCCATTACCGTTTGAACCATTGCCCCGCATGCTTGACAAACATCTTCATCTTCCCGTAACTGGCTTCCGCAATTTGCACATACTCTCATTTACTATCCTCCTACCATTTATCATAAACAGCAATGGCTTAACTGTTATATAGGGAACATATAAACAGCAAGCCATTATTTCAAATATATTAAGAACTTTACATTTTTATGATAAATGGCACTAAAAAAAGAAAAACAAGCATTTCAAATATATGCTTGCAAATTTTTAAACGTATTATTTTTGATATTTAAATAAGATGAACTCATTACAGGAGGATCAACTAATAAGCAAATGCTCCGCTTCATTCTCATTAATATTTTGAATCATACATATTTCGCTAATTAGAAATTTGTGCACTTTACTCAGCAAAGCTTTTTCATTCGTATTTAGCGTTTTTTCTTTACTACGGTCGAGCAAATATTTATATATCGTTGCTGTATCTTGAATATTACCACTCTTTATTTTTTCCATAATAACTTTAAATCGATCTTTCCATGGAATATCGTTATCCACGTGACGTTCATGAAGTGTAATTAATATTTCATCTAACCTGATTGGATCTGTTAATGGACGAATTCCCAATCTTTTTGCGTTTGTCACAGGTACCATCACATTCATATTGCTGCTGGGAATGATGATTAAATAATAAGGTTGAATTCTGCCTAAGACCTCTTTGTCTTCAATCCCCTTAATTTCACCGGCACCATGCATTGGATAAAAAATTTTTTCTCCGACTTTGAACAAAATGATCCCTCCAACTTTTATTATATATTAACCGTAACATAATAAAGTATATTTGTCAAAATAAATAAATATAACATGTAAATATGTATTATGTCAATAAATATGATAATTTTTTTTATTTTTTTTCCAGCCTAAATTGTAGGTTTTTCTGATAATTTGCTAACCAGATTTATTGTTCGTTTATGTGCTAGTGAACTGATTAACAGGTGCAAAAATCCCGGAGAGCTACGGTCAAACAGAAAAAAACTGTCATCCAGGTAATTAACCTAAATGACAGCCTTATATACAGAGTATTATTATTTTGAACTAGCTTCATTCTCATTTATCGTTAGCTTTACCGGCTCCATAAGTAATTTTCCAATCCCGATTACTTTTCCGCTTTCTGATTCATCCATGAAGAAGGAACCGTTAGAATATCGATCATTCATCCGTAATTCGTTTACGGAAATTTTCTCGGTCATATTTTTCTCGGATGTGATGACGACCGTATCTTGCTCATGGGCAAGAACAAAGCCTGCGATTCGATGGGGATGTGCCTTTAATTCGCGGACCATAACCAATCCTCGTTTTGCTCTGGTCATAGTCTCAAATTCATCTATTGCCATTCTTTTCACTGCCCCACGTTGGGTAGCAATTACAATCGATTGATGTTTCGGATCATCAATAATTGCTCCACCGGTAACAAAATCACCATCTTTTAGGTTCATTCCCTTGACCCCGGCAGCCCGTACACCAATTGGATTCACTTCTTCTTCATTAAAGCGAAGTCCGTATCCGAGATATGAAGAAAGGAAAATTTCTTTTGTTCCATCTGATAATTGAACCGATAATAATTCATCATCATCCTTTAAATGAATGGCAATTAGTGGTTTTGTATATCGCTGAGCTTGATACAGCGATAATTGTGTTTTTTTCACCATGCCATTTTTTGTAAAAAATAATAAGTAATTCGTAGTGTGAAAATCTTTTACAGGGATTACGGATACAATTTGTTCGCTCCGATCGATCGGAATAATTGTGGACACATGCTGACCGACATCTTTCCATCGTATATCCGGTAATAAGTGGATCGGACAGTATAAGTAATTTCCTTTATTCGTAAAAATTAATAGAACATCCATTGTATTCATTTCATATGAAGCAATTAATTTGTCGGTATCTTTCATCCCGTAATCTTCGCCATTTGAAGCTGCATACGAACGGAGGCTGGTTCTTTTTAAATACCCCTCTTTTGTTGCTGTAACAACAACATCTTCACTGCTGATTAAGACTTCTAACCCGATTTTTAGTTCTTCAATTTTTTCTTCAATTTGTGACTTTCTTTCTTCGGCGTATTTCTTCTTTATTTCTTTCAGTTCATTGATAATCACTCTTTGCAGTTTCTTTTCATCAGCCAATATTTCAGTTAGCTCTGAAATTACTTTGTCCAATTCAGCGGCCTCTTCCTGCAATTGGGTAATATCTGTATTTGTTAAACGGTACAGTTGTAATGAAACAATCGCTTCAGACTGCGGTTCAGTAAATTGGAATTGTTTAATTAAATTAACTTTTGCGTCTCGCTTGTCTTTTGAGGCACGGATTGTCGCAATAACTTCATCCAAAATGGACAATGCTCTTATTAACCCTTCGACAATATGCTGCCTCTCTTTAGCTTTTTTTAAATCATATTGTGAGCGTTTTGTTACAACGTCTTTTTGGTGGTCGATATAGGCATCAAGTAAATCAGCCAGACTCATCAATTTTGGGCGACGATTGTGAATGGCAACCATGTTGAAGTTATAAGTGATTTGCAAATCCGTATTCTTGTATAAGTAATTCAATATCCCGGTACTATCCGCTTCTTTTTTTAATTCAATAACAATACGTAAGCCGGTCCGGTCAGTTTCATCACGAACTTCCGAAATCCCTTCAACTTTACGGTCTAAGCGGAATTCATCAATTTTTTTCACTAAATTAGCCTTATTCACCTCAAAGGGAATTTCTGTGATAACGATCTGTTCCCGACCGCCACGGATTGCTTCAATATCTGCTTTCCCTCTGACAATAATTTTTCCTTTACCGGTTTCGTACGACTTTTTAATTCCTTCAATTCCTTGGATGATTCCTCCTGTTGGAAAATCAGGTCCCTTAATGATGTTCATAAGTTCATCTATCGTACAGGAAGGATTTTGCATGCGGAAAATGGCTCCATCGATGACCTCACCTAAATTATGAGGAGGAATATCTGTTGCATACCCGGCCGAAATTCCCGTTGATCCATTTGTTAAAAGATTTGGAAACCGTGCAGGCAATACGACCGGTTCCTCCTCGGTATCATCAAAATTCGGAATAAAATCCACCGTTTGTTTATCAATATCACGAAGCAGTTCAGCACTAATTTTTGATAACCTTGCCTCCGTATATCGCATGGCAGCGGGCGGATCCCCATCAATACTACCATTGTTCCCGTGCATCTCGATAAGAACATTACGCATTTTCCAATCCTGACTGAGACGCACCATTGCTTCATAGACAGAAGAGTCACCGTGTGGGTGATAATTACCGATTACATTCCCGACCGTTTTTGCCGATTTTCGAAACGCTTTATCAGCGGTATTTCCTTCCTTATGCATGGCGTAAAGGATCCGGCGTTGTACCGGTTTTAAGCCATCTCTCGCATCGGGTAATGCCCGGTCTTGGATAATATATTTACTGTAACGGCCAAATCGGTCACCAATTACTTCTTCCAAAGGTAAATCGAGAAGTTGTTCAGCATTTGCCATCATCATCCACCTCACTTACCGACTGTAAATTTTGATTTTCTAATAAACTTCCATCTTCTTCCAGGCCAAAATCAACATGCGTTTCAATCCATTTTCTCCTTGGTTCAACCTTATCGCCCATTAATGTCGATATTCGGCGATCGGCACGGGTAAAATCATCAATTTTCACGCGAATTAAAGTTCTGGTCTCCGGATTCATTGTTGTTTCCCATAATTGATCGGCATTCATTTCCCCTAAACCTTTGTATCGTTGAATCATGTATCCTTTTCCCATTTTTTTTGTTAAAACATGCAATTCTTCATCTGTCCATGCATACTTAATCACTTCTTTTTTACCCGTTCCTTTACTTACTTTATACAGAGGGGGCAGAGCAATATATACTTTCCCTGCTTCAATTAACGGACGCATATATCGATAGAAAAATGTTAAAAGCAAAACTTGAATGTGGGCCCCGTCTGTATCGGCATCAGTCATAATAATAATCTTATCATAATTTGAATCCTCAACATTAAAGTCTGCCCCTACACCGGCTCCAATTGTATGTATAATGGTATTGATTTCTTCATTTTTCATAATATCGGCAAGTTTTGCTTTTTCCGTATTGATGACTTTTCCTCTTAACGGCAGAACAGCTTGAAAACGACGGTCTCTCCCCTGTTTTGCCGAACCGCCTGCTGAGTCCCCTTCAACTAAATACAATTCATTTTTATCCGGATTACGGGATTGAGCAGGGGTTAGTTTCCCGGAAAGAAGAGCTTCGGATTTTTTTCGTTTCTTTCCATTTCTGGCTTCTTCACGGGCTTTTCTTGCCGCTTCTCTTGCATGTTGAGATTTTATCGCCTTTTTAATAAGCATCGTGCTAATCTCAATATTTTCTTGAAGATAATAAGTCAGTTGTTCAGTGATGATTGATTCAACAGCAGATCTTGCTTCACTTGTCCCTAATTTTCCTTTTGTTTGTCCTTCAAATTGTAAAAGATTTTCCGGGATACGAACCGAGATAATGGCTGATAACCCTTCACGAATATCGGACCCTTCCAAATTTTTATCCTTTTCTTTTAATAAATTCATTTTCCGGGCAAACTCATTAAATACTCTCGTCATGGCCGATCTTGTACCAATTTCATGGGTTCCGCCGTCTTTCGTACGGACATTATTTACAAATGAGACCATGTTTTCCGAATATCCATCATGAAATTGGAACGCAAAATCGACTTCAATCTCATTTTGTTCGCCTTCAAAACTAACGACCGGATGGAGCGGTTCTTTATCCTCATTTAAATAATGAATAAATGCTTCCAGTCCATTTTCGTATTGAAAGACATCGGATTTCCCGTCTCGTTCATCAATTAATTCGATTTTTAGTCCCTTTATTAAAAAGGCTGATTCCTGTAATCGCTCCGACAGAGTCTCATAGTTAAATACAGTGTTTGAAAAAATTGTCGGATCAGGTTTGAAATGAATTTCTGTACCGGTTTCCTTTGTTTTTCCGACTTTTTCTAAGGTTGTTACCGGTTTGCCGCCATTTTCAAAACGTTGTTGGTAAACAGCACCATCCCGCTTGATAGTGACAATTAACAGCTCAGATAAAGCATTGACAACGGAAGCACCAACTCCATGCAGCCCTCCACTCGTTTTGTATCCGCCTTGACCAAATTTTCCTCCTGCATGCAGGACAGTGAAAATAACTTCAGGTGTTGGTTTCCCGGTTTTATGAATACCGGTCGGCATGCCCCGACCTTTATCAATAACGGTGATACTGTTGTCTTTGTGAATTTTGACAATAATATGGTCACCAAATCCAGCCAATACTTCATCCACTGCATTGTCAACTATTTCATAGACGAGATGATGCAAACCTCGGCTATCCGTGCTTCCTATATACATACCAGGCCGTTTTCGAACCGCTTCAAGTCCTTCGAGCACCTGGATCGAATCATCAGTGTATTCCATTGGTTGATTTTTTACCACAACCATTCCCCTTTCACAATCTGTTATCCATATGTAAAATATAAAGTGACACTCTCATCAATGAGGGTTTTCCCCCATTATGGTTAGTTAAACTAATCGGACGATGCGGGCAGTTCATCCTCCATCTATTTTCTTTGTAATCTCAGAATCTTGAGGTGGGGGTGGACTCACCGTAAGGTGAAATCTAAGCATATAGAACACTCGTTTGTATATAGTTCATTATATACAATTCTTTTCTATTTTGTCTATAACAGATTAAATAGCTCTCATCTAAACACAAGCAATCTCTATCATAGCATACAAAATAATAAAAAGGTGGACATTGGCAAGTCCGACCTTTATCTTTGCAATCTTATCAACGGGTCAATGCATGAATGACTTTAATGCATAAATCCATGACAACCGTCCGACCGTGTTCTTTTAAAAAATGATAGGCCTCCTCATTGACAATCCCTTGTTGGGCCCAAAATACATCCGCATCAATTTCTATAAATTCTCTTGCCAAGTCGGGTAAGTGTTCACTGCGCCGGAAAATGTCCACAATATCTACATGACCGTTAATCTCTTTCAGCGACTTAACAGCTTTGACGCCAAGAACTTCATCAATCGTCGGGTTAACAGGTATGATTTCGTAACCTGCTTCTTGCATAGCTTTTGCAATCTGATAAGAGGTACGTTCCGGGTTATTGCTTAAACCAACGACAGCAATTCGTTTTGCCTTTTTCAAAATGGCACCTAATTCTTCTAAAGATGGATTTTCAACCATCATGACTACCTCCTTTTCATCTTATATATTCTATCACGAGCGGAAAATTCCTGCTGGCTCACATAGAAATTACTTCATTTATCTCAGCTCCTCATTCTATCAAAACCGTTTACTGATACGCAAAATAATTTGCAGGAATATTTTTTATAGAAAACTCAGGCGTCCTAGCCTTTAGGCAAGAGCAGAGCCATAGTTACACTTATGCGTTAGGAAAGTAGAAATTGAAAAATTTTTACTTTCCTATTAGCAAAAAATAAACGGTTGTCTATTCAAATTCACCACTGCTTACATATTGTAATGAATAAAAGCGAAAGGTGGCTTGTTAATGAGAAGATCAAGACGATTTGAAGATACTCCGGATCCTCAAAGGGATAAAAAACTAAATAAAACACAATTCCAAAATCAAAGAACAACAACTGGACAAAATTCTCAAAGTGAAATTATCAACTTCCTTGTCAAAAAAACTTTAGAAAAACATAATGTACAATCTGACAATCGTATCTCTCCGGAAGAAAAGCGGCGTCTAAGAAATATTTTTTATCAATTACAGAATGAAGTCAATCAATTCTTAACAAGTATGGATAATCAAGCGGAAAATCAAAGGGATGACTAGAAAAGCGCCGGACGCCCGTTTAGCGATGCTTGCTGGTCACAATAAAAAGAATTTAAAGGTTTTCACCTGTATTTCTTACCCTTTCTTATTCTAAAAAAAAGGCAAATAGCCTCCGATAGTTGTCCCTATCACGAAAAAAGGCGCTGCATATTTTATAGTAAATGAAAAAAAGGAGGAATTCAATTGAATCAGGAAACATATCGAGTTAATTTAGAAGAAACAAGAGAGAGAAGATCAGACTGGAATGCGCTTGATCCGACATCAGAACACCCGCTAAGCTGCTATTTACCACATAATGATGATGATCAATCAGCTACTCAAACTGTAAGAGAATATCAAATATCTCAAGAACTGATTCTCGTTCGGGATTCAGCTGAAGTAAAAGTCAATACAACCGATACAAAAGCAGCTATTTCTCTTGTCGCTTCGTTAAATGCGTTTATCGCAGCTATTATTAACATCGCTGTTGCCTCGGCTGATGATGCTGAAGAAATCAAACAAACTTTATTTTCATCAACCGGTATTAAGCAAGTTAATGTTCAAAAGACAGTTGTTGAAAATTCCCGCTGTGTAGAAGTCAATACAACGGACGTAAATCTCGCAGTAAATATTCAATTATTGTTGCAAATTATTCTTGCTCTTTTAGTAAACTTGGAAATCTTATAGAAAGTAATTCTCCTTCAGTGGAGGTTTTCTCCATCCCCACTGATGGTAAATTGGACCAATCGGACCTTTCATTCCCCATCTATCTCTTTGTAAATTCGAAAATCTTGAGGTGGGGGTCTTGACTCGCCGTTAAGGTAGGATTACTGATTTCTCAAAATACCCCCAAACTGCTTTTATCAATTTGGGGGTTATCTCTTTTTAAATACTTGAATAAATTGGATGATTGCCTTTCGTTCTTCCAAACTCAATGAAGTTAACAATTTTGTTAAAGAGGAATTCGATAAATCATCGTAAATGGAATAATTTTCCCTTACGCTCATAATTTCATTAATATTATTATTATCTTCCAATAGAAAACAAAAATCCGCTAACGAAATTTGTAAAGCAACACAAAATTGATAAAGCAAAGTTAATGGAATCGGTTGTGCACCTGTTTCTATTCTGGATAACTTCGGTTGGGAAATATTTAGTTTATCAGCTAATTGTTTTGTTGTGTATCCTTTCTCTTTCCGGATTTTCCTGATTAATTCGCCAATTTGTTGATCATTTATCACGATTTACCACTCCCAACAATTTTTTCGATGGTCTTCCCTGTTTTCTATTTGTCATTTCTATGTATGGAAAGGCAATTTCTCTATGTATAGACGTGATACTTCCTATTATCAAAAATTACTTATAATTTTCTTATTTACAAATGGTGTGTAATGTTTTATTCTATATATAGATAATAATTTAAAATGTATTCAATATGTGAATAAAGGTGGAATTCATATGCACCCCCCTACCTTCGATCATCATTTTAACCAAATTGCACTGGAAAGAATTGAGTATATTCGCATGCAGTTTCATAATAAAGCATGCTCAAAATCCCGTGACAAATGGGAAGAATACATAAATCAAATCGAACACTATCTTCCTGAAGAAAAAAAATACTTAGCTGCGCAAATGAGAGACGTTATTTTTCAAACGAGTGATGAATATGATTTAAAAGTGTTTAAACAAGGTTTTGCTGATGGTTGTTTATTTTTCAGCAGTATATTGGACAGACAAACTCCCGAATAATAAATGGAAATATATAACATTATAACATGGTTACCGAAATAGTAGGAAAAAAGTCGACAAAAGTCGGCTTTTTTTCATGATAAGTACAAAAACTCCGTAAAAAAACTGACCGAACATCAATTTAATGACTATTAAAAGCTTTATTCTTTGTGTATAATCATAAAAGAATCCATTTGGTTTTTTAAAGGGGTAATTTATGATGAACACCGTGATTTTATTTGTTTTAGCATATTTGATTGGCTCGATTCCTTCAGGGTTAATTATCGGGAAAGTTTTTTATAATACTGATATTCGTGAACATGGAAGCGGGAATTTGGGAGCAACGAACACTTTTCGTACACTGGGTGTGAAAGCCGGAATTGTTGTTATGGTAGCGGATATATTAAAAGGAACTTTGGCGACCGGGTTGGCTGATATATTTTCCTACTTTCAAATATCGTTAGAATGGTCAATTTCCCCTTTAATTATCGGTGCAGTCGCTGCGTTCGGTCATATGTATCCTATATTCGCTAATTTTCGAGGGGGAAAAGCGGTAGCAACCTCAGGCGGTGTAATTTTGTATTATGAGCCGGTGCTTTTTATCATTCTCATTCTTATCTTTATAATTACATTGTATTTATCAAAATATGTTTCTTTATCTTCAATGGTTGCAGGCGTTGTTGCCATTATTTATTCGTTATTTACAAGAGATATCCCGTTAATTGTTATCGTATTCTTATTAAGCGGATTTATTTTTTATCGTCACCGAGCTAACATCAAGCGGATCAAAGACAAAACCGAGCCGAAAGTAAAATGGTTGTAAAAAAGCCGGTCAAAGCAAGAGCCGGCTTTTTCCAAAAATACTAGTAAACAACCTCTAGAGAATTTCTGCCGTCTAGCTTCAGTCGATATACGGACGCTACTTACGCTTTTTCATTAATTATTTACCTCTACTGCATCCGTTTTTTCCCAGTAGTAATCGGCAAAAACTTCCGCAAATACATCGATCGTATTAAACATTTCTTCCAATGTATTTTCTGGTCCGCCAACTTCGATTAAAATAGCATTTGGCGAAAGATCCTGATTATATACGCCGTTACCTTGGCTTTTATCTTTACTGAATACGTTTCGAGTTAAACCCGGGTATTTTTCTCTCAGCTTTTGGTTTAATTCAAGGGCAATTTTTTCGTTTTGTTCAAAATTCGGATGAGCCTTCCCAACAATAAAATATAGTTTTGCGTATTTTTTTCCATTGATTTCAGTCGTTGTTGTTTCCCGTTTCGCACTGTCACGATGAACATCAATTAAATACGTAAAATCATTATTTTGAGCTAATGCTTGTTGGACAACTTCCCGAGATGCATCGTATGATTTCGGGTATTTCCAACCTTTTGCAGCCAATAATTCCGGGATATCCGTTTTATCAGTGACAGATCCAATGCCTTTTTCCATTAATTTTTTCCCTAATCGTTCCCCGACCATGGTAATATTCACTTCTTTATGCTGTGCATCGGAAGCGTTACTAGCGTCTTTCAAGTGGGGAAGAAATGATTCTCTACTATGAGAATGGTAAATAAATACAGTATTTTTTTCTGGCTTTTTGACAGGCGGTATTGCTTCATCACCACCAAGATTATCCAAGCTTCCTTCAACAATTTCACGGTCCTTTAAAACTTCTTCAATCGGTGGAGATGATTCAATGGGTAAATTGGTAAAATCGGTACCTTCTCCTGCTACTAAAATATTGGATGTCATGGCAAATAATCCCGGTACCTCATCAAATATCAAACTTCGGACATCTTTTATATTAATATTTGTTGCAATTTTGATCGCATTTGTAAAAAGAGAATGATCTTCATTTGTTAACATTTTCGAATAATAATGGTTCTCTGAAGCTATCATTCTTAAAAAAATCTCTGAATCTGTTTTATCATCTTGAATTTCCTGTAAAAAAAAACTTGAAAAGAATAAGTTTGATTGACTAGTAACAACAGTAGCTGTTACTGATATAAGAGAAAATAGAAAGAAGAGGAATTTTAATATTTGCTTCATTTTAAGACCACCTATTAAATTTCGTTGTTTACTAATAGATATGAAATATGGCATTATTTTAGAAGAGAAATTTTTTTACAAGATTACAGGTAATCTTGACTTCTTGGATGGACTTCATATAAAATGGTAATCGTTTCAATGGTTGAGGATGATTGTATCTAAACACTTTCTAATTATCCTGTTTTAAAATAAAATGAATGATGAGGGAAATGAAAAATAAGGGGTTTAACCTATGATAGAAATGTTGACAGAAACGTATCAAGATCTTTTTATTTATTCATCTTATGTATTTGTCTTACTGTATTTATTAATTTTTATTTATAAACAATGGTCGCAAATTCACACTTCCCAATATCCATTAAAAAATATTGATACATTTCTAGTTATTGGGGATCCCAATCTAACTAATCAGGCTATTAATCGATTGGATATTTTTTTACTATGGTTGCCAAAGACCATTCGAAGGAAAGAAAGTAGTAGTGCAGATGAACCTGACGGATTATTCTTCCTTCAATACTAAAAACAGACTAGAGAAACTAAGAGGAGGAATAATATTGAAAAAAAGAAAATCGTTTTTTCTATCTATTTCGTTACTGCTGACCGTTATTTTATTGTCCGGATGTGCAGCAGCTGAAACGGAAGGTGCCGCATTTCATGACTATCTCGTCAGACCATTTATTATTTCTATTAAGGCGTTAGGAGAATTTTTTGGAAATAGTTATGGAATTGCTATCATTGTCATTACCATTATCTTAAGGACGGTTCTTCTCCCATTTGCTTTAAACACAGCGAAGAAACAAAAAGAAATGCGCGAGAAAATGGAAGTTATGAAACCGGAAATGGAAGCAATCCAAGCACGGTTAAAAGCTGCAAAAACAAAGGAAGAACAAGTCAAAATTCAACAAGAAATGATGGCGTTATATCAAAAACATAATTTCAATCCGTTGAATATGGGTTGTCTTCCAATTTTATTGCAAATTCCAGTTTGGACCGGGCTCTACTATGCCATCCGACTATCTCCAGAGATTTCAGATCATTCGTTTTTATGGTTTAATCTGGGAGAAGCCGATTGGGGGATGGCGATCTTAGCAGGTATTGCCTATTTTCTCCAATTTAAAGTTTCCATGGCAACAACACCGATAAATATTACACCTGGACAAAACGAACAACAGGCACAACAACAACAGCAAATGATGAAGATGATGGGCATCATGTCTCCGGCGATGATTTTAATTGCCTCACTATCAACAGCATCAGCTTTGGCTGTTTACTGGACGGTTAGTGGTGTCTTCTTAATTGGCCAAACATATTTAACACGAAAATTATACCCGGTTACACCACAGCCAACCCAAGCAGTATCAGGGGCAGAAAGAAAGCCAAATCAATCCCCTAACAAAAAGAAGAAAAAGAAAAGAAAATAAAAGGATTTTATTGATTACAAAGTTAAAGACCAAGAATGCTTTTCACATTCTTGGTCTTTCCTATTTATATTTCAGTTTTACACAATAATTTTAATGATGATCATGATGATCGGTTTCTTCAGTAGTTGTTAATTCACTTGGATCAACATCACCGATGATGATTTGTTGTTTTGGCATCACATGCATCCGTCTTGCAGTTACATGAACTTGAATATTGTAAACACCGGATGAATCAAAGTTTGTTTCTAATTGATAATTTCCTTTCTCCTGTTTTGTGAAATCAAGCATTTGACTTTCATCTTTACTACCGTTTTTCCAAATTTCAAATACGACTTCATCTGCGTCATCAACCTCTTCATTGCCTTGGGTAACATGTGCTTTGATTAAAACCTTTTCCCCTACTTCAGCTTTTTCCGGGACTTGTAAATCAACTTCCACTAATTCGGGTATTTCTTCTTCATTTGTTGTTTTATTCGCTGAAGCATTACAAGCCGTTAAAAATAAAGAAAATAGAATAAGAATAATAGTTAAATTGTTTAATTTCACCTTCATCCCCTTGCCCCTTTCGTTATCAACCCATTCCCAATCATAATAATAAAAATGAACTGGTATTTTCAAATGTTTTCAGCAACCATTCATTTATTTAAACATTATGAAGCTCCAAGATTTGCCATTAACAATCTAATAATTATTAAAAAATCGGGAAGATTCCCATAACCCTTCTTGCTTCAAAATTTGTTTTTCAACATCTCCCAACAGATCAAAATGGGAGTATCCTTCTTTTCGATGATGAATCCATTCCTTTTTTAAACCGTATTGCTCTCCCCACCGGATCAATTTATTTATATCTTTGCATCCAACTTTTGTAACAGTTTTGGCCTTAGGAAATCGCTCATCATACCAATAATGCGTTAAAAATGCAATTTCCCCTTGATCAATCCTTTTTTTCCATTCATTTACATGCTGGCGGGTAATACCGAAAGCCATCCATATCCCCCCTATTGTCTTCTTTTCGCTTTTTCATAGGCGGCATGCCAATCAGGATGGGTTTTTCTGATGGATACCGGTCTGAAACTATCTTTTTTTACACAAACATGGGAAGAAGTTGCCGTTACAGCTAAATCCCCTGATTCTTTCCAAATTTCATAACCGTAGACTGTTTTTAATCCATTGTAATCTTCAATCCAAGTTTTTACTTGAACCGTTTCTCCGTATTTGCAAGGTTTTTTATAGGAAACTTGGATATCAAGGACTGGTGCAAGTATTCCATCTTTTTCAAGATCTGCATATTTAAAGCCCAACTCTTCAATTAAAGCTGTTCTGCCAATTTCCATCCAAACTAAATAATTTGCATGGTAAACAACGCCCATTTGGTCTGTTTCGGCATATCGTACTGGTATTTTTATTGTAGAAATATACATACTTACTCTCCCTTTAGTAAAATTTGAAAGGCAGCATTAATATCTTCTTTTGTGAGTCTATTAACACATGCTAAATCCAAAGTATGGTCTGTTTTCATTAACCGTAGTGACTGTTGTTGAATTGCCTCATGAATCAAATTTTCAGCAAAACGACCATTCCCTTTTGGTTTCTTTATCGATAATTCATGTTGCAATAATTGAATAGCATCTTTGTCCAGCTCGTAAGCATAACTTTTTGCAAAAAGCTTCATAATGGCAATTAATTCTTCTGCCGAGTAATCTTCAAAATGGAAAAACTTTTTAAAGCGTGATTTTAAACCGGGATTACTTTCCAATAATTGCTCCATCTCATTTGGATAACCGGCCAATATGATGACAAGATTTTCCCCGTGTTTTGTCATTTCATCAACAATCGTATCAACAACTTCTTTCCCGTAATCTTGATTATTTTCTCGAAATAAAGAATAAGCTTCATCGATAAAAAGGACACCGCCAAGTGCCTCTTGAATTTTCTTCTTTGTTTTTAAAGCAGATTGGCCAACATAGCCCGCTATTAAATCCGCCCTCCCTACAACAACAAGATGTCCACGTTTCAACATGCCACATTCCTTCAATAATTCTGCATAAATTTTGGCAACCGTTGTTTTACCTGTACCGGGATTCCCGGTAAAAACCGAGTGAAGCTGAATCGGTACAGAAGGATAATTATGTTCTTTTCTCAGTGTCTGCATTTTGACAAAAGAAATATATGTTTGCACCGCATCTTTTACTTCTTTTAATCCAACGAGTTTATTCAGTTTTTCAATTGGCGATAAAGAATCTTGCTCATTTTTGGCTGGTTTTTTGAAATCATTTTCATCAAGAACAGTGTAAAAAAATATTTCCGGTTGAGTTGATTGTTTTTGAAACCCTTTTTGAAAAATTGCCTGCATAATTAAATTATGTACTGCCCTGGCATTTCCAAACGTGTGATCTACTTGTTCTTGTTCAATTAAATAAGCTAAAGATTTTTTAGCCTTTGTTGTTAAAAGAAAATCATTGCTTCTGGCAATTTTTTGACCAATTTCCAGCAATTCTTCCAAGCTGTAATCGGGCAGTTCAATTATATTTGATTGCGGAAAACGACTCCGCAACCCCGTATTCGCATCTAAAAATTGGCGCATTTCTTCGGGATAACCTGCTAAAATAACTGAAAACTTTCCGCCATATTCCTTGCTTGTCATTAAGGAAACAAGCGTATCGATTGCGGTTTGACCGTAATCATTTCCGGATTGCCCGGTCCGTTTTAAGCTGTATGCTTCATCGATAAATAAAACACCACCCAGTGCTTTTTCAACAATCATTCGTACATTTTCTTCCGTTTGGCCAACGAATGAACCGACAAGTTGGGATCGGTTTGTTTCAATCACCTCTTCACTTGGCAAAACACCCAATTCATGGTAAATTTTTGCCAGTAAACGAGCAATCGTTGTCTTTCCGGTACCCGGATTTCCTAGTAAAATCATATTTAGGCTTGGTTCATCTTTCGTTTGCAATCCGAACTCTTTTCGTGACTTTTGAAATTTTAAGTAACGATAAAAGTTTTCAATTCTTCTTTTTACATCTGTTAACCCGATCATTTCGTTTAACTGTTGCAGTGCTGTTGTTTCTTGGTCCTCGGCTGGATCCACAAAATAATTTATCCACCTGTTTTTCAATTCAGTAATTGTTGTTACGGTTTCCTGGATTTGTTCAACTTGATTGACGTTATAAAAGGTCCGTCCGGATAATTCATCAAAGTCATTTAACCGTTTTTGAAGTTGAACAATTTCTTCAATAATTTTTTCAAGTACCTCGATAAGATCATCATACGTTTTTTTCATTTGTTCATTGTCTTTAAACAATAAAAGTTCATGCTGGAGCTGCTGTAATTCTTCATCGGCAAGCAATAAAAATGATTCACATACTTGTCTGTATTTTAATAATGTCGATTGCCGTTGGGAGCGATTATCAGATTCCCTTAGCGGCGGGAATACAAGTGAGTTAGTCAGTTGCCTTTTTTCCTGCAAACGATATGTACTTAAAGATGAAAGGGCCGGTTTATTTTTCGGATCGATTTTCAAAGCATGCTCCAGCCAACGTTTAATAAATTGTTGATTCATGCCTGTATTTAACAATTGATTTGTAAAGGACACAATCAGATCAGCTAAATATTTAGGTTGTTCAGATTTCAGTTGATCATAATTAGAAATGAGATAGTCAAGCATTTCTTGTTCACTATAGGTTTTCTTTATTTGCTCAGCTTTACTGCTATTCATTTTATTCATAATATAAATCACTTTCTAATGCTATTTTCACTTATTATACTTTTGAAAAGGTTTCCAACGCAAATTAAGACAATGAAAACAAAACGGGAGATCGTCAAGACCTCCCTGTAGTACCTAATTACTCGTGTTGCGAATGGTATTCATCTTTAATTTCATCCCGCATGGCTGCAATGCTTTCTCTACGACGTTCATTTTTGTTACGAATTTGTTGTTCTTGTTCCTCACTAGCTGTTTTCATAGATTGTTCAGCCTCATGAATATTTTCAATTGTATTTTGTACCATATTTTGCAGTTTTTCTACATTATCAGACCGATCATCCGGTTTCGGAGTATGATTCATTCAATTTAGCCCTCCTTGATGTAATAAAGGTTCTATCTTATTTTTAACAGTTATCGGAAAACTATACGAATACAATAAAATTGAATAAGTAATTTGGCGTTATTCCCCTTTTGTTTGAATTACTTGCGCATGCTGACCGGATTGATCTTGCATTTTCTTCCCTTTGTTTCCTCCGTATTTCCTTGGCTGCATTCCGATATGGTCCGGTTGGTATGCTTTAGCGTTCCTTTTTGGATTACTCATCTTATCCCTCCTCTTTTATCCCGCCTTAACGGGCAATAAGCTCCCATCTCAAGATTTTCGAGTTTAGAAAGAAGTTAAATGCGGACGGGCTGCCCGCATGCGTCCGATTGGTTCAACTAACCATCCGTGTGGAGATACCCTACACTTTATTTATCTTGTATCTAATACAACCGGTTATGTAAAGAAAAAAATGTAAGCAATGTCGACGCTTACATTTTTTCCAAAATTTATTCTGCCTTTTTTATTTGTTTTTCTTCAATTTTTCTTTCAATTTTTTCCATAATTTCCTGATCCTTTAAAATTTGTGATTTATTTTGTTTAACAAGTTCGGAAAATGAGCGATTTCTACTTTTTCCCAATTTTCTCACACTCCTTTATATTCATAATATCACATATTATTGACAAAAGCTCGCTAAATTATGACAAAAATTTGACATTTTTTGTTGATTTAGAAAAAAATTAAAAAAACCTGCCCTTCTATAAAGGACAGGTTAAAGATAATATGAATTAGTTTTTCGCAACTGCTTTTTTCTGTAGTTTTTCACGTAATACCATTTGCAAAATACCGCCGTGGCGATAGTAATCAATTTCAACTTCCGAGTCGAAACGAACAAGCGCTTCAAATTCAATAACATCGCCATTTTCTTTTTTCGCAGTAACCTTTACAAAATCACGTGGTTTGACATGTTCATCAATATGAACATCAATGATTTCATTTCCAGTTAAACCAAGTGTATCCGCACTTTCACCTTGTTTAAATTGTAATGGTAAAACACCCATCAATACAAGGTTGGAGCGGTGAATCCGTTCAAAGCTTTGGGCAATAACAGTTTTAATTCCAAGTAAATTCGTACCTTTCGCCGCCCAGTCACGTGATGATCCCATACCGTAATCATTACCGGCAAGAACAACAAGTCCAACACCTTTTTCTTTATATTTCATGCAAGCATCATAAATTGACATAACTTCACCGGTCGGCCAGAAAGTTGTATAGCCGCCTTCTGTTCCCGGTGCAATTTGGTTACGGATCCTGATATTTGCAAAAGTTCCGCGCATCATTACTTCATGGTTACCGCGACGAGAACCATAAGAGTTGAAATCACGTGGTTCAACACCTTTTTCTCTTAAATATTTTCCGGCTGGTGTATTCATTCCGATTGATCCTGCCGGAGAAATATGGTCAGTTGTGACAGAATCGCCAAATTTACCAACTACTCTCATACCGGTTAATGGTTTTACTTCATCAGGTTCCGGTTTCAAGTTTTCAAAGAATGGCGGGTTTTGAATATATGTTGAATCCGAATCCCAATTGTATAACGGATCATCACTCGTTTCAATGGCATTCCACCGTTCATTATCATCGAAAACATGTTCATATTGTTTGCGGAATAATTCCGGTGTAACTGTACGTTTTACATAATCGTTTACCTCATCCGTTGTCGGCCAAATGTCTTTCAAGAAAACATCATTTCCGTCTTTATCTTTACCGATTGGATCGTTTAGAAGATCGATATCCACTGATCCGGCCAAAGCATAGGCAACAACAAGAGGCGGTGAAGCTAAATAGTTAGCCTTAACTAGTGGATGAATTCGTCCTTCAAAGTTACGGTTACCGGATAAAACGGATGTAACTAAAAGGTCTGCATCACTTACAGCTTTTTCAATTTCAGGTAAAAGCGGACCAGAGTTACCAATACATGTTGTACAACCATAACCGACAAGATTGAAACCGATTTGTTCTAAATAAGGTAATAAGCCGGAATCTCTTAAATAACCGGTAACAACTTTTGAACCTGGTGCCAAAGACGTTTTAACATATTTCGGTGGCTGTAAACCTTTTTCAACAGCTTTTTTCGCAACAAGTCCGGCGCCTAGCATAACATACGGGTTCGATGTATTTGTACAGCTCGTAATTGCTGCGATGGCAACAGCACCGGTTTTCATTTTTACATTGGACCCATCGGCGAAAGTAACTGTTGTTTCTTTATCTAATTCTTCAGGTTTTAAGCCGAAGCCTTGGTTACCGGCAGGTGCACTAATTGCTGTATGAAATGCTTCTTTCATTTTTGACAATGGAATTAAATCTTGCGGGCGTTTTGGCCCGGAAAGATTTGCTTCAATTGTTGATAAATCAAGCTCAATAACATCGGTATAAACAGGTTCTTCATTTTCCGGTGTAAAGAATAGATCATTATTTTGTAAATAAGTTTTTACTAATTCAATATGTTCCTCACTGCGTCCGGTGAGCCGTAAGTATGACAAAGATTCTTCATCAACCGGGAAGAAACCGCAAGTAGCCCCGTATTCAGGTGCCATATTGGCAATGGTTGCCCGATCAGCAAGCGGCAATGTTGATACACCCGGTCCGAAGAACTCGACAAACTTCCCAACTACCCCTTTTTGCCGTAAAATTTGCGTTACTTTTAAAGCTAAATCTGTTGCTGTTGCGCCGTTTGGCAATTGATTTGTCAATTTAACACCAATGACTTCCGGGATAGGGAAATAAGACGGTTGTCCGAGCATCCCTGCTTCCGCTTCAATACCGCCGACACCCCAACCAAGTACACCAATACCGTTAATCATTGTCGTATGAGAATCAGTACCTACTAACGTATCAGGGAATGCGATATATTCTCCATCGCCTTCTTCCACAGAATGAACAACATTGGCCAAATATTCCAAATTCACTTGGTGAACAATACCTGTGGCCGGTGGTACAGCCCGGTAATTATCAAATGCTTTTTGAGCCCAGCTCAGGAACTGATAACGTTCTGCATTACGCTTAAATTCGAGTTCCATATTTAAACGCAATGCATCATTTGTTCCGTACTTATCAACTTGTACTGAATGGTCAATAACCAGATCAACCGGTATTTCCGGATTGATTTGATCCGGATCACCACCAAGATCTGCCATTGCCTTTCTGAGCGAAGCAAGATCAACTACAGCAGGAACTCCGGTAAAGTCTTGCAAGATTACTCGTGAAGGTTTGAATGGTACTTCGGCATCCTTCACTTCATCAGAACCCCATTTTGCCAAATGGTCAACGTGTTCCTTTGTAATGACACGTCCATCTACTTGTCGAAGGACTGATTCAAGTAATACCCGGATCGAATAAGGTAGACGGGAAATTTTTGCTACCCCTGCATCTTCAATTGATTTCAGACGATAATAATGATATCGTTTTCCGTTTAGTTGAAAGGATTTCTTTGCATCGTATAATGCTTTGTTTGACAAAATAACTCCCCCCTTAAAGCAAATATGTAGAAAAGTTAGACATTCGAAGTCCAATATAACTTTCCTTTTAGTCTATATTAATATAATTTATAAGATAAGTAAATTATGACTATATTATTGTTATACATAATTTTTTCTTATCATTTTACTGAAATAACCATCAGTAAAAATGAAAACTATTATGTTACGATAATTACCTGCCAACCAGAAAAAAATTGCAGAGTGGTTGGAGCCGGACAAAAACCTTCCTATAGTCAATTTACTAATATTTTTTATATAGTAAAAAAAGCAATCAAATAATTGATTGCTTTTTACCTTGATGGGGCATGCAGGGCTCGAACCTGCGACCCGCTGATTAAGAGTCAGCTGCTCTTCCAACTGAGCTAATACCCCGTTCTGTTGACAAAGAACATTTTACTGCTTTTAAGAAGACTTGTCAACAGTAAAAGTGAAAAAACTCAAAAAGGACTATCCCAATGGAATAGTCGCAAAAAGCTTATTCTAGATTTTGTTTCATTGTATCAATCTCTGCTTGGTAATTCTCCAGTTGTTTTCTTTGCGTTTCACTAGCTAGTTCATGTGCGTTTTCAAGTTGTTGTTCCGTTTCATCAATTTCCTGCTTCAAACGTTGCAGATAATGCCCGTATTCCGATGAAGACGGATCAAGCTGTTGATAAATATCTCTAGCTTGTTCCATTCCTTGCTCCGCCGCTTGAAACGCCTGTTGTTTATTTTTATGGTAAGGCATAATATCACCCCTTTTTTATCGTGCTCATTAGGAAAAATTTTATTCGATTATCTTTCATTCTTTATGAACATGCTATACTCAAAGGTCCCCTAAAATTGTAAGGAGGGAAAACAATGAATAAAAATGATGGTTCAGACGTACGGAAAAATGCCAGAAAAGGTGATGGTAATGGAACACAGCCCGAACCGTTAAGTGGGTCAAAAAAGGTAAAAAACCAAAATCATTCAAGAAAAAATAATAATCCGGGGCATGGGATGTAATTTGTTGTAGTCTTCAATATCAAATATATAAAATTCAAATAATTTAACGAATTTTTTATGTCACTAAATAATAAGTGATACGTAAAATAAAGGTAATACGATATATTTTCATATGGCTCAAATTTGGGGGGACCTAAAATGAATGGGAAAGATGAAAACGCCCCATTTGATTCCAAATTAATTGAAAACTGGTTTGAACAGTTTTTTCTTGATCCACTTACAACTTACTTGGATGAAACAGTATTTCGTATTGACTTATTCGAAACTGAAAATGAATTTATTGTTGAGGCACTTTTACCGTCTTGTCAAAAGGAAAATATCCATGTTGCTGTTAACGGACAAGAACTTTCCATAAAAGTAAAGGATCACAAGAAAAATCATCCTCATTCCCACAATTATAAAATACGAACGGTTACGTTTCCCATGTCGATTGATGAACTCAAGATAGATACACGGTTTGAACATGATATACTTGAAATAAAATTATACAAAAAAGATAAATAATAAAAATATGAGGCATCACGGCAGGTTCGCCTTGATGTCATTTTTTTAGTGACTGGAAATTCTCACCAATTTGGAGTAAAATTGTCAAAAATAGCAAAAATCATATGGAGGAATTTTAAATGGCACAATCATTCCAACAATATTTAGAAACTCATCAAAGCGAAAACTTGGAGCAATTAAAAGAATTTTTAAAAATCCCCAGCATCAGTGCCTTATCTGAACATAAAGGAGATGTCCTTAAAGCAGCAGAATGGCTCCGTGATGAACTGACAAGAATTGGTCTCGAACATGTTCAAGTGCTGGAGACAAAAGGTAATCCTGTTGTATATGGAGATTGGCTTCATGCCGAAAATAAACCGACCGTGCTTATTTATGGTCATTATGATGTCCAACCGGTTGACCCGTTAAACTTATGGGAAACACCTCCATTTGACCCGGAAGTCCGTGACGGAAAAATATATGCCCGTGGTGCCAGCGATGATAAAGGACAAGTATTTATGCATATTAAAGCACTTGAGGCGCTATTTCAAACGGACGGAAAACTTCCTGTTAATGTAAAAATCATTTTCGAAGGTGAAGAAGAAATTGGCAGCCCGAACTTACCGATTTTCTTACAAAGCCATAAAGAAATGCTGCAAGCGGATGTGTTGGTCATTTCTGATACGGATATGCTTGATAAAGGTAAACCGTCGATTTGTTATGGTCTGCGGGGCTTAACCGGTTTGCAAATTGATGTCAAAGGGGCTAATAGTGATCTTCATTCCGGCAGTTTCGGCGGCGGAGTGCAAAATCCAGCCCATGCCCTTGTTGAAATTCTTGCTTCTTTTCATGACAGTGAAGGTCGAATTTTAGTAGAGGGATTTTACGATAAAGTTGAGGAAATTACTGAAGAAGAAAAGAAAGCAATTGCTCAAGTCCCTTCTGATGATGAAAAAATTCGTCAAGAACTTGGTGTACCGGAACTGTTTGGCGAACCCGGTTATAGCTTCTATGAACGAACTTCTTATCGTCCAACCTTGGAAATTAACGGCATGTATAGCGGCTTTCAAGGTGAGGGCATTAAAACGGTATTACCTAATACGGCAACTGCAAAAATTACTTGCCGACTCGTTCCAAATCAAGATCCTGCAGAAATTTTTCAATTATTAGTAAAACATATTGAAAATCATAAACCTAAAGGGGTTACCGTTCAAATCACTCCATTTGACCAAGGTTCACCTTTCTTAACACCATTTGATCACCCGGCTATCCAATCTGCCGGACGTGCTTGTGAAAAAGTTTACGGGACAAAAGTGGCTTACACAAGAAGTGGTGGCTCAATTCCGATTGTTGCCGATTTTAATGAAACATTAAATATTCCGGTTGTTTTGCTTGGATTTGCCTTGGCCAGTGAAAACTTTCATGCACCCAATGAACATTTTCATTTAGAAAACTTTTATAAAGGGATGGAGACACTGTGCCATTATTGGTATGATCTGGCGGAATCCTTATAAGAAACGTTTGACTTTTATTAATTCAGTTAGGTTTCGAGTATTAGGGAAGTTCCAAGTGCCTGGAGCAGCCCTAATACTCATTTTGCTTACTCCTTTTCTAGATAGCGGATATAATCATTTAATAAGTCGATTACATATTCTGCCTCTTCTTCCTTAAATGAGAAGAAATTTGTTTCTTGTACTTCATTCTCATCTTCCTCAAAAATCACACTTCGATAGAGCAAGCCGTCCCCATTCTCGGTATTGACACCTAATTTTAAAAGAATAGTAAAATGGTCACCACCGTTCCAGTTTTGTTCAATTTCTAAATGTTTATTATTTGAAATCCACTGAATATTTTCTTCAATAACATCAATCTCGCTATAAGGGAATTCGTCTTCCAATTCTTCATTTTCTTAACTGCTTTCCACTTGCTCGTTTTCGTCATCTTCCTCAACATGATCCAAAAAGTCAAAAAATGCATCATAGATAAAGTCAATGATCTCTTCCAACTCAGTAAAAAGAATTTTTGAATTTAATTCAAAATCCTCATTCCAATAGTAAGAATAAAGTTCTTGATTTACCGGATCGAAGTAAATGGTGCAAAATTCAAAAATCTTTGTATCTATCTCTGTATAAAAAGATAGTGACGGGTGTTTTTTCGTCGTATTCACGGTTAACCGAATTTCGTAGTCATCAAATTTTGCACTCACTTCAGGTAAGCTTATACTGATTGCTTGTTCAATTCGAGACAACCATTCTAAGTTACTCAAATAAAATCCCTTCTTGTTTTCTGTACCATTCCTATGAATCCCCATTTTCAACTTTTTTATGTAAAACAGTTCCCATTTTTTAACTTTTTTGAATGGATATAAGCGGGCGCTCGGAGCTAGACAATAAAACTGATCCCGAGTTATTTACCTGTATTTTTATACTTTCTTATACTAAAATAAAACAGGGGCTGCTCCTAATTGGATAGCCCCCTTCCTTATTTACTTTATTGGTTTCGGCTTACTGTTAAAACTCGTGGAGATGCTGACAAAAGAAACGCCATAACAAACGAACAGAACAAAAATGAACCCAACCAAGCCGAGCCATTTACGATTAAAGAATATACCCAAGCCGGCTGTCCTTCAGGTGCGTAACTTCCCCAAAAAACGATTCCGGCAATGTAATGCCATATATATCTAGCAACACTACCGATAATCATAGCGAGAACAGCAAAACCTAAACCGGCCAATTTTTGTCCTTCACGAAATTTCCTTTGTATTACATTCATAAATAAGCCGGCAAATCCGACACAAGCAAATGCAACAAAATATTCAACAAGAAATTGGAACCAGTGAAGAAAAGTAACATCTCCTGTTACTACTTGCAGCAGTCCCCAAAGCAACCCGGATACTACACCATATCGGAATCCCCAACGGAAAGAAACGATAAATACCGGTACCATAGCAAATGACATACTAATCCATGGTCCCAATTGAATTGACGGCAACAAATCAATGATCAGTGCCAATGCCGCCATAATGGCAGACTCAATTAATGGTTGTAATTGTTTTGAACGCATAAAAAAACCTCCTATGTTTTTTTATCAAACGTTCCATAGGAAGCTAAGAAAAGTAGAAAATAAATCCTACCTCTCTTCCACAATCCCTACGCTAGTATTAACTAGACAGGTTCAAAGGGTCTGAATAGCTCTCTTTACGATTGCTATTCACTCTCAGCAACAGCTCCCCCTGTGGAAACGTTGATTTCATTGTCAAAAATATTATAGTACAAATCTTGGAAAATGGAAAGTTTTTAAAAACAAACATATTCAAAAAGGGAACTTTATTCTTTGGTAGGAATCAATATCCTCACTGATTATTTGACCGAACCAATCGGACGTTTTATAGGTTTCCTCGCGCCCGTTTGACTGAAATCTTAATAGGAGTACTAATTCCCATAAAAAACGGGAAGGATTCGTACTACTCCCTCCCGTTTCCCTATCTTTAGCTTGAGGTCGTTTCCACCGTTACAGTTTGTTTATTTCCATCTCGGTAAAAATCGATTTTAACGGAATCACCCGGTGTTACTTTGCTATATAAATATTTTCTTAATTCGGTAACATTTTTTATTTCATTTCCATCAATGCCAACAATGACATCATTTACTTTCAAACCTGCTTTAGCAGCCGGTGAGTCCGGTTCAACAGCGGCAACGACGATACCGTTTTCCAAGTTTCCAAACATACTCTGACGATAAAATTGAACAATATTCGATACATCATACATTTGAATACCTAAATATGGCCGTTTAATTTCACCGTTATTAATCAACTCTTCAGCAATTGGAATTACATCATTACTCGGAATCGCAAATCCTAAACCTTCCACACCGTCCTCAGCAATTTTTAAACTATTAATTCCGATAACTTCCCCATTTGCATTAATCAAAGCACCACCACTATTGCCGGGATTAATGGCTGCATCCGTTTGAATAGCCGTGATTTCCCATTCCCCTGCGGATGTATTAACTGGTATCGAACGTTCGGTAGCACTGACAATCCCTTGGGTTACCGTTCTTGAAAACTCTTCACCAAGCGGATTTCCAATCGCAATCACCTCATCACCGGTACGCAATTGACTGGAATCTCCAAAACTAGCTACTTCATTAACATATTTTCCGTCAATTTTCAGAACTGCTAAGTCGGTCAATGCATCGGCACCAACGACTTCTGCTTTTACTTTTTCACCGCTATATAATGATACTTGAATCTCGTTTGCCCCTTCGATGACATGATTATTTGTAATAATGTAACCATATTTATCATCCTTCTTAAAAATGACACCCGAACCCGATCCGGTTTGAACACTTTCTGATTGCAAATTAAACTGACTTTGCATTTTTTGAAGATTAATAACACCAACAATGGTCGGTGACATTTCTTCAACGATATCGGCAATGGTTGCTTGATCTGCTTTTGTAAACGTGCTCGTATACACCGCATCTTTTGAAACCGGTTGAACTACTTTCGCGTCTGATGTCGTATCTCCATCATCATTTCCATTTGCCGGAAATCCAAAATAAGAAACAAGACCAACTGTTAATACAGAACTTATGATACCAACTAATAAATTTGATCCGATTGTTTTGACATTGAATTTCCTTTTCTTCTTATTTCTATCCTCATTCAAATGATCGTTCGGGTCACTGCTTGTATTTGTTGAAGAATGACGAACAGTTTCTTGGGAATTTGCATGTTCCTCGTTTGTTTGTAAATCATTCCCATCCGATTGTTTTGTCGTTTTATTCATCGCATTTTGATCAACATTTTGATCGTTATCAATTGGTTTGTCGAAAGATTCATCATGATTTTTGTTTGTGAAATCTTCCATGTTTATTAACCTCCCCTCTCTTTTTTCTACAATTATTTTAGACAAAAATTATGAATAAATTATGAATAGAAGTAGAAAAAAAATAAAAAATGTAACGGAATTTATAAAAAAACACTTACCAAAAATAATTAAATATCATCCAATTCAATCATCTAGGTGAGAAAAATGACCTATAGGATTTGAACGATTCATGGTATTATGATTATAAAGGGAAACTTCCTTCAGTAGGGTTTTTCTCCATCCCCACTGATGGTTAGTCGAACCAATCGGATCTTTACGGGGCATTTCAACGCTACCTATCTTCTTGGTAAACTAGAAAATCTTGAGGTGGGGGTGTTGACTCGCCATTAAGATGGGATAAACTTGCTTACGTAGATCGTATTCTTTTTTAGCTAATAGGAAAGTATAAATTTTTCAATTTCTACTTTCCTAACGCATAAGTGCTCTTGCGGCTCTGCTCTCACCTAAAGGCTCGGCAGTCGCCGAGTTTTCTTTAGATAAAATCATGTTAAAGTGGGGTGATAATGTTGGAACCGACACTTTGTCCACGGGTAGAAAAGGCCTTTGAAATCATTGGGAAACGATGGACAGGATTAATTATTTACCAATTAATGAATGGTCCCATGCGGTTCTGTGAAATCGAAAGTTCCATACCGATTAGCGGCAGACTCCTTTCAGAACGCCTTAAGGATCTGGAAAAACTGGGGATTGTATCAAGACAAGTATTCCCGGAAGTGCCGGTCCGGGTGGAATACTCATTAACGGAAAAAGGATTGGCATTAAATCCGGTGATGAAGGAATTACAAACTTGGGCACTGAAGTATATAGATGGATAAGTAAATGTAGTGAAAAAAATTACTAAAAAACAACAAAAATGCCAGCTGACCACTTTTCTTCTTGTGATCACCTGGCAGATTTGCTTATCCTTTTGTTGCTTCGAGTTCAAGCGAGATGTTTACTTCATTACCAACAAGTACGCCGCCGGTTTCTAGTGCAGCATTCCATGTTAATCCATAATTGCTTCGATTGATTTGTCCGCTGACAGAAAAACCAGCAGTTTCAGCACCAGTCATCGGATTTTTAGATAATCCAACGAGCTCCACTTTGAATGTTTCTGATCGTGTAACACCATGAATGGTCAAATCACCGGTCACATCATATTCATTATCCCTGGTTTTGACAATCTTTGTAGAAGAAAACGTTAATTTTGGGTATTTTTCTACATCAAAAAAGTCTGCAGATTTTAAATGTCCATCACGGTCTTGGTTTCTTGTGTCAATGCTTGCCAAATCAACGACAAAATCAATATTTGCGGTTGTTAAATCGGTCGGGTCAGCCTCAATTGTTGCATCAAACGTATGGAACGTTCCTTTCACTTTTGAAATCATCATATGTTTTACAGAAAAATCAACACTGCTATGAGCTGCATCTAAAACCCATTTTTCTTTTGCCATAATTAATTCCTCCATTTCAACTTACTTTATGTAAGCTTATTTATATACATAAGTATAAGAGCAAAAGAAATTACTGTCAATTAAAATATCTCGATTTAAAAATATTTTTTAGAAATAAATTAACCCTGAATGTTAGCCTCGGCTTTACGAAAAATTTATTGGCACTGAAATTTGAAGCGTTTTGATATTATTTCGACTATTCATAAACGGAAGAAAATAGACAGCAACTTTTGCTCAATCCATATCAAAAATTGCGGCAAATACATGGTTGTATTCGGTTAACACTTTTTCAAGCTATGAAATGAGTACAACACCTCTCCTAAGAAAGGTGTTGCTTGTTTTTTCATATGTTTTTATAATGCTTACTTAAAAATTCATCCAAGATTACTTTATGGCCTTTTACCAATTGTCCGGGTAGGTTATCCGGATGGCAAAATCGGACCGATACCGATTCTGAAAAATCGACCTTCATTTCCCCTGAAAAATGCTTTGTATAATATGCAACAGTAACCATAAAAAACTCATCCCCATTTTGTGCACGGACAAAATATTCCGGTCCTGAATACACATTAATAAATTGTAATTGATCAACGACGAGACTGGTTTCTTCAAATACTTCCCGACGTGCTGTTTCTTCCGTTGTTTCTCCCAGTTCCATTAACCCACCCGGTAATCCCCAAAAACCAGTAGGATATGTTCTTTCCTGTAATAAAATTTCACCTTCATCATTTACAATAACAGTAACAGAACCTACCAAAATAATAGGTCTTGATCCAATAATTTTACGTAAATCCTCAACATAGCCCACATGAATAACCCCTGTCATTTTATTTTTCTATTTGTATTATATTAATTAATTGCTTCATTGGAAAGATATCAAGGATGGGAACTTAAATCACTATTCCATTAAAATTTTGCAAAGATTAATAAACAATCATACAGCCTTGATCTTTTTTTGTTATAATATTGATTAATTGGTAAAGAAAGGATTGTTTAAAAGAAAGGATTGTTTATATGAAAAGAGAAAAATCTTGCGGTGCCATTGTTTTTACATCAGAAGAACCTCACAAAGTTCTGCTTATTAAACATCAAAACGGCGGGCATTGGGCATTTCCTAAGGGACATGTGGAAGAGGACGAAACTGAAACTGAAACTGCCCTCCGTGAAATTGCAGAAGAAACCGGTCTTCAAGTTGAATTGGATACGAACTTTCGCAAAGTGGTTACTTATTCTCCTGCTGAGGGCGTTTTAAAAGAGGTTATTTATTTTCTTGCTTACACAAAACCAACTGCCATTCATCGTCAACTGGAGGAAGTAAGTGATGCAAAATGGTTCCCGTTATCTGAAGCCATCGACAAAGTGACCTTCGATAATGACAAACATATTCTTAAAGCTGCGATTGATTATATAAAAAAACCAGAGTAAAAATGCTCTGGTCATCTAGAAATTTGAGATCTTGTTAGCCAAGGTCTCCATTCAACTTAAATTTTCCGATATAACCACACCACGCTTTTTCATTTCTTCAATATAAATATCACCGGGAACAATTTGTTCAGGTGGATAAACGCCTCTTTTTGTAATAATACCATTTGCAATCATTTGTGCAACAACTGAAATCGTATTCGCTGTTGCTCTCGCCATCGCGGTGATATTTTTAGTCGAATCCTTAAATGTCACCATTTCATACGTATAAGTAGCTGGATTTAAATCTTTTTCCCCTGAAACGATTACCCGTAATAAAGTGACATCGTCTTTATCTTTTAATTCAACAATCGGATCTAGGACCTTTAATAGTACTTTCCTTGGATTAATGGTTTTTCCGTCAACTTCAACTTCATAATCTGTTCTTGTAAGATTTAAATCAACAAGTAATTTCATCTTTTTCGCATGACCTGGATAACGGATCGTTTTATATTCCAATGTTTCTAATTCCGGATAAGAAATAGATAATGTTGAAGTTCCGCCTGATGTATGAAAGGCTTCCAGTGGACCAAATTTTTCAAAATAAATCGGTTCTATTTCAGATAACGATGGTACAACCATTAATTTTCCATTACGAATAATTAAAGAAGGATCAGTGTAGTGATCAAGTAAACCTTCCATTGAGAACACATGATTGTATTCTAATGGTGGATCCGGTCTTACCGGAATTCCGCCCACGTACAATTTTACCGCTGTTGCTTTATCAAGCTTACTGTATCCATAACCTGATAAAATATTAATCATACCCGGAGCTACCCCTAAATCAGGGATAATGGTAACTCCGGCGTTTTTCGCATCATTTTTTAGTGCAAGTACTTTATCCGTCATATGACCGATATGACCACCTAAATCTACAGAATGAACACCCACTTTAATTGCTGTTTTTGCGACGATTTCATTAAACGAGTAAAATAGTGCATTAATAATACAATCAAATTGACTTATAAAATTCGCCAGTTCTTCTTCATTACGAGCATCGACTTGAAAGGGAGTCAATTTTTGAGATTGAATTTGTTCACATACTGTTTTTGCACGGTTAAAATCAAGATCAGCCAATCCGACAGTAGTTACACCGGAACTTTCCACCAAGTCCCGGGCTGCTTCTTTGCCCATAAGTCCAGAGCCTAACACACCGATTTTCATCACAATACTCCTTTCTGTATTTTTTATATTGCGACAAGTCAAAAAGTTTGTGACCATTAATTTTATTCATTCTAATAATCACGATGACTTTACTAGTTGTTTAACTGATTCAGTATCATTTTGAACCGTTTGTAAGTTGCTGCTTTAGTAGGAAATCTTGACATGATATAGTATTGGAATATTTTGCCATTAATCTGGTTTCATTTGTAGTTGAAAGTTTAGCGGGGTTCAGTAAGGTGGAATAAAGTGAAATTTCCATCAAGGGAGTTCTCTATCCCCACTGATGGTTAGCTGTACCAATCAGGCACTTATCTTCCCCCCTACATCCTTGATTTCTCTTAAGCCTCAGGGGGAAAATTTAGTGACCGTTTATGCGGGATAAATTTTCAGTAAAAAGACGAAAGGGGTAAGAAATGCAAATTGCAACAAACAAGGATGAAATACCCCTTTTATTATCAAATTGAGTTTTACTTGATATTCAGTTCATTGTTACCTTCCCAAGCTGGTAGCATTTTGTTTAATGGTTTATCCTTTCGATAACCTAACACATACTCTGCTTGCATAATTGTATGGATTTCTCTTGTTCCTTCATAAATAACCGGTGCTTTCGAATTCCGTAAAAATCGCTCTACCGGATATTCATCGGAGTAACCGTAGGCTCCGTGAATTTGGACAGCATCATCGGCAGCTTTATTGGCAAAGTCACATGCCTGCCACTTTGCGAGTGAGGTTTCACGTGTATTGCGTTTTCCTTGATTTTTCAACTCCCCAGCCTTATAAACAAGAAGTCTGCTCATTTGTAAACCTGCTTCCATATTGGCAATCATTTGCTGGACTAATTGATGTTTACCGATGGGTTCTCCAAACGTCTCCCTTTCATGACAATACTTTACACTCGCTTCCAGACAGGCCATGATTTGACCGACTGCACCGGCAGCAACCGTAAAACGGCCGTTATCGAGGGCAGACATCGCAATTTTGAATCCTTCACCTTCTTCACCAAGTAAGTTTTCTTTTGGTATTTTCATATTTTCAAAAAATAACTCCCCCGTATTACCGGAACGAATCCCTAATTTTCCTTTAATAGCTTTAGATGAAAAACCTTCCCAAGTCCGTTCCACAATGAATGCAGACATCCCGTGATATTTCTTTGTTTTATCGGTATAAGCAAATACGATAAAATGATCGGCAATATCACAAAGGGAAATCCATGTTTTTTGACCGTTAAGAATATAATACTCTCCCTCTTTTTTCGCGGTTGTTTGAATAGAAGCCACATCTGAACCTGCCGCCGGTTCCGTCAACCCGAATGCGCCAATTTTTTCCCCTTTCGCCTGTGGAACCAAATATTTTTGCTTTTGTTCTTCAGTACCCCATTGCAGTAAAGTTAAACTATTTAGTCCGGAGTGGACAGAAACCGCCGTCCGGAAAGCTGTATCTCCTCTTTCCAATTCCTCACAGACAATGGCAAGTGAATTATAATCCATGCCACTCCCACCGTATTTTTCCGGAATGCAAACGCCCATTAAACCAAGTTCACGCAGCTTAACGAAAATTTCGCGAGGGAATGTACCGGAACGATCCCATTCACGAATATAGGGAACAATCTCTTTATCTACAAAGCTTCTAACTGTTTCTCTTAGCATATTTTGTTCTTCGGTAAAATCAAAGTTCAATTTTTTTCATCTCCTATAAATAGTCCAAGTGATAATTTTAAACAATCGTGACAAAACTCCTGTTATAGTCGTGCGTAAAAAACAGTGCATTCATTTTCCACATGTCTCAGCAATGCGTTTTTACTCAGCTCCCTTCAATAAAATTTATGTTTTCCTCCATAAAATTATTTGTAAATCCCAATCATTTCTTTAGAGCTTTTTGCGATGTACTGATTTTCTAGATTAGATTAAAAAAATTTACTCTAA
>ERZ1673768.4-NODE-4-length-139010-cov-19.223245_pt1 | contig 139010 bp, 128 predicted proteins | sample MGYA00580142_ERZ1673768 | MGnify/ENA primary metagenome ERZ1673768 (study PRJEB41219, sample SAMN04549649) | soil metagenome | isolation source: soil | place: USA: Texas, La Sal del Rey | collected 2008-06-23 ... | reverse complement strand
CTTCGGTAGCATTACCTCGCAAGCGAAAATGTATTTTCGCTGACTACGGCTTTGCTTTCGCCTAAAGGCTCGGCAATCGCCGAGTTTTCTTTATTTATGAGACGTCAACGCTTCTTTTGGATGCAAAACTCAAGATTATTTAACAATTTTTCCTTTCCTTTACCTGTTCATCATTTATTAGTCCAATACGTTCGTAAATTGGGATTTATAATAGTTCCTTGTTTTTCTTATAGGAACGCTTTAAAGAGATATAACTAGATAAAAACCATATTACACTAACACCTATTAATAAACTCAAAATTTCAAACCATTCGTCGAGATTTTTGGGGAAGTCAGTGAAAATCAAATAGCATATCATAAAAATAACCACAAACCCAATCGTTCTAATGAATATAACTCTTAACTCTTTTCTGTAAGCACTCTCCGTTGTGATGTCTGCATATTCAATACCTGATACTATATATCTTCCTGACACATAAAAGAGAAAGATGGCAATGGCTGCCAATAAGACAGTTTCTACGTCTAGATTAAAATACTTGTTGCAGATAATCATAACAATAAGGGATAAGAAAAGAATTATTGCGCCCTCCGAGAAAAAATATAACATCTTTTTTTCCTTATATTCATCATTTGGTAATAAAAAGGATATCCAAGATTTCATTAAGTATCGACCTCCCAAAATAATTCATCTAAAGTTTTATTGAGTTCCTTGGCTATTGCAATACACAATTTTAGACTAGGATTATATTCGCCCTTTTCAATTAGACCAATAGTTTGTCTAGTTACACCAATTTTTTTTGCTAATTGTTCTTGGGTTATAGAGGCTTTAATCCTTGCTATTTTCACATTATTCTTCATTTCCCACCCTACTCAATGTTAAATATAGTTTGCATATGCAAACTATATATTACATTGGATACAGAAAGAAGTCAAATTATTTTCAAACATGGATTCAGATAGTAAATCTATCTGAGAAAATGTAAAAGGGGGGTATTTCCAAGTTCTACATACAAAAGTCAGAATATCTATATCGATCAAAATATTTCCATCTGATAAGCCAAAAAAAAAACAGTTTAATTAGGCTCATAGTAGCCGGAATGAAAAAAGATAACAAAAAATAAGAAACAAAGTAACATATAACATATCTTACTAGGGGCAATACAATAACACTTTGTCGTTTATTTCATTCACCTAGATGAGTGCTGACGATTTTAAAAATTGGACCCCATTCTTCCTTAAACTGGCACGATTCCGGTGATGCGTAGTTCTACAAAAAAATATCATATATTTTCGGTTAAGGTCTATTCTTTAAAAGGCCGTTGCTTCTTAACTTCTCGTAAAGGAATTGTTGCCTGCAGGGACTCCATATTTTCAATAAAGTGTAACCCTTGAATAATTGGTTTGGTTATGTTATTATTTCTTCAATTCAATAGGATTTCCTTCGGGGTCGGGTGTAATTCCCAACCGACGGTGATGAGGCATGCCTCTTAGCCCGTGACCCGGATTCATAGATCATATGAAAACGGTGGATTTGGTGAAATTCCAAAGCCGACAGTAAAAGTCTGGATGGGAGAAGGAAAAACAAATTGTTCAAAAATGCTATTTTTTGACGTTTATTTGTTAATGCTTTTTTTTCTCCCTTGCCAAAATAGGTAAGGGAGATTTGTTTGTTTGGAGAGATTTTTTGAAAGGGGGAGCATTTTTTTTAAATGAATGATTATGAATATATGAACCTTGCTCTTTCGCTAGCACGCGCTACTTTAGGTCAAACCAGTCCAAATCCGAGTGTTGGTGCAGTGTTAGTGAAGGATGGCAAGTTGGTGGGGACGGGTGTACATTTGAAAGCTGGGACTCCTCATGCAGAAGTTCATGCAATCAATGAAGCTGGGATCTCTGCTGAGGGAGCCATTATGTATGTTACACTTGAGCCGTGTAGCCACCAAGGAAAAACACCTCCATGTACTGACCTTATTATTAAAACTGGTATTCGAAAGATCTTTGTAGCAACTCTAGATCCAAATCCCCTTGTTGCAGGCAAAGGTGTTGAAAAGTTAACCAGGGCAGGCATTGAGGTAGAGGTCGGGTTATGCAAAGAAGAAGCGAAACAGCTCAATGAAAAGTTTTTTCATTTTATCCAAACAAACACTCCATTCGTAACAATTAAAGCAGGCATTTCATTAGACGGAAAAATAGCAGCAAAATCTGGAGATAGTAAATGGATTACTTCTCCTGAGTCACGACAAGATGGACATCATCTTCGTCATGAACATGATGGAATATTAGTAGGAATTAACACCATCTTACAAGATAACCCTCTTTTAACCACCAGAAGACCCCGAGGTGGAATAAATCCCATTCGAATTGTATTAGACACGAAATTAAAAATTCCAACGTCGGCAAATGTCGTGCAAGATCGCTCTGCGAGAACCATCATTTTTACAGGAAATCAGATTGATTTAGAAAAGAAGAAAGAACTTGAGAGGTTTGGTGTAACTATTATTTCCCAAGATAGACCTATTCTATCACTGCAGCAAGTACTGAAGACGTTAGGAGAGCAGAAGATGATGTCCGTTCTTGTAGAAGGCGGATCAGAAATTCATGCTTCTTTCATCAAGGAAAACGCTTTTCAACAAATCATTACATATGTTGCTCCAAAAATTATTGGCGGAAGAGATGCTTTTCCTTTTGTCGGTGGGGTTGGTTCGGAGCTTGTGAAGTTAGGAAAACACCTCCACTTTACAGAGATTAAACAGCTCGGTCCAGATATCAAAATTACAGCCAAACCTCTTAATCAGGAGGAGACAGAGAAATGTTTACCGGAATCATTGAAGAATTAGGGACCATTCAAAGGGTAAAGTCCCGAGGAAACACACTTGTCCTGAATATTCAGGCAAAGAAGGTCTTAGAAGATCTAAAGCTTGGAGATAGTATCTCAGTTAATGGTGTTTGTTTAACCGTAACGGAGCTTACCCATGATTCATTTTTCCTGGATGTTATGCCTGAAACCTTTCACAGCACTTCTTTATCTAACCTGCAACAAGGTTCACTAGTTAATCTAGAAAGGGCCATGAGTTCCAATGGACGTTTTGGAGGTCACTTTGTTATGGGCCATGTTGACACAGTTGGACAAATTGTCAAAAGAGAACGAAAAGAAAATGCTGTATATTTTGACATTCAGTTTCCTTATGAATACAGCCATCTACCTCTTTATAAAGGCTCTATTGCACTTGATGGCACTTCCTTAACTATATTTGGGACATCCAATAATCAATTGACCGTGTCCATTATCCCTCATACCGCAAAGGAAAGTGTCCTGGGTACGAAAAAGGTTGGGGATAAGGTGAACATCGAATTCGATTTGATCGGCAAGTATGTATATTCCTTTATGGAAAGGAAAGACCCACACAATTATAAAGATAAGATTTCAATTGATTTTCTAAAAGAAAACGGATTTATGTAAATAGGTGGAAATCTTCTATTTGAAACAATTGGGAAGGAGTAATCGAGTGATGTTCCATAAAATCGAGGATGGATTAAAAGATTTAAAGGCAGGAAAGGTGATTATTGTTTGTGATGATGAGGATCGTGAAAACGAAGGAGATTTTGTGGGGTTGGGTGAGTTTGCGACGTCGGAAATGATTAACTTTATGGCCAAAGAGGGAAGAGGACTCATTTGTGCACCCATTTCTGAGGCAATAGCTGAAAAACTTGAATTAAAACCAATGGTCGAGGTCAACACAGATAATCATGAAACGGCCTTTACCATTAGCATTGATCATATTGAAACTACAACAGGCATTAGTGCACATGAGAGGGCTCTAACCGTTCAAAAATTACTTAATGAAGGCGCTCTTCCAAGTGATTTCAGACGACCCGGACATATTTTTCCACTTGTGGCGAAGAAAGGTGGAGTGTTACAGCGCGCTGGTCATACAGAAGCTGCCATCGATTTAGCTAGATTAGCAAAATCAAAAGAAGTAGGTGTGATTTGCGAGGTCATGAATGATGATGGAACAATGGCGCGAGTGGACGACTTAAAAGCGGTTGCGAGTAAGTTTGATTTAAAAATAATTACAATCAAAGACTTGATTAAGTATCGACTCAAACATGACACATTAATAAAAAGGGAAGTGGAAATCAATCTTCCTACTGAATTTGGCGACTTTAGAGCTATCGGATTTACGAGTAAAAGTGATGGCAAGGAGCATGTTGCACTTGTGAAAGGAGAAATTCGTGCAGAAGAGCTTATTCTTATAAGAGTCCATTCAGAATGCTTAACGGGGGATGTGTTTGGCTCTAATCGTTGTGATTGTGGACCTCAGCTTCATGCTGCTCTTTCTCAAATACATAAGGAAGGGAAGGGCATCCTTCTGTATATGAGACAAGAAGGAAGAGGGATTGGTCTCATCAATAAATTAAAAGCGTATAAACTTCAAGAAGAAGGTTACGACACAGTTGAAGCGAACCATAAATTGGGTTTCAAAGATGATTTACGTGATTATGGGATTGGTGCTCAAATATTACGAAATCTTGGAGTGAAAAAGATGCGTTTATTAACGAACAATCCTCGAAAAATAACAGGTCTTGCTGGGTATGGCTTAGAGGTTGTCGAACGCATTCCTCTGCAAATGCCACCAAAAAGAGAAAATGAACAATATCTAAAAACAAAAAGGGAAAAACTTGGACATTTATTAACTTTTTGAAGGAGCGGAATATAATTATGAAAAAAGTACTCGAAGGAAACTTAGTTGGTACAGGTCTGAAAATTGGAATTGTCGTTTCGCGATTTAATGAGTTTATTACGAGTAAATTACTGGATGGAGCAGAAGATGCCCTTAAGAGACATGGTGTCACTGAGGATGATGTGACAGTCGTGTGGGTACCAGGAGCTTTTGAAATCCCCCTTGCAGCAAAAAAATTAGCAGACCAAGGTGGCTTTGACGCAATTATTACACTAGGAACAGTCATAAGAGGAGCTACACCGCATTTTGAATATGTAAGCAGTGAAGTAGCGAAAGGTGTAGCAAATATAGGGTTGCAAAGTGGAATCCCTATTATGTTTGGTGTTTTAACAACAGAGTCAGTCGAACAAGCTATCGAACGTGCGGGTACAAAAGCAGGAAATAAAGGTTACGAAGCAGCTGTTGGAGCAATAGAAATGGGTAATCTTTGCAAAAGCTTCAACTAATCTCACACTAATAAGATTCTAATTACAGTTTGGAAAAATACGAACACAAAAGTTATACAATTGAGGACTTTTGTGTTCGTGACAAAATTAAGTACTTTTATGGTATTCATCAAACTTTGGTAGTTTACGGAAAATCTATGCATAAAATTATCATCCGTAATATTTTTCCTGTGGGATTGGAGGAATTTAACTCTTTTTGTCGAAATTTATCGAGAAGAGGGGGTTGCAATATGAAAATAATTAAGGGACTTTTTAGCAGGAAAACATGTTACTTTTGCAAGAAAAATAGGAGCAATATGATAAATTATTTGGATGATAGTGGAAGACCAATAAAAGTTTGTCCACTATGCCTGGAATACGCTGAACGAAGAGCGTTGAGAAGGAAATAGATTCTTTTATCGGATTCGTATGTAGACGTCGCTAAAGATTTTAAAATAAAAACGATAATCTGTAACAGGAATATGGGAGTCAAATACTAAATGAAGGATTTGTCACTTATATACTTGCCTGACGATTTACACGAAAAAGTTATGAAAGAAATTTTCAGAATATTTAAGGAGGAGGGTGTCGATATGGCTCAAGCTGAAAAAACAAAAGAAGTCATTACATTTGGTGAGTTATTTGAAAGATGGAAAAAAGAAGCAAGAGAAGAGGGAATCAAAGAGGGAATCAAAGAAGGAATAAAGGAAGGTAGAGAAAAAGGGCGAGAAGAAGGGATCAAAGAGGGACTGAACAAAGGAATTATGGAAGGCCAATTAATAGAAAAGAGAAAAATAGCAATAAAAATGATTAATAGCGGTTTAGACATAAACCTGATTATTTCGCTTACAGGGTTATCAGCCGACGAGATCAGGAGTTTGAAAGAGCAAAATTAATACAGGATTATTAGAAAAACCCACATCGAACTCGTATACCGAGACTTTGTGGGCTTTTTTGTATTAAAAAAATTATTAACGTGAATAGAACTCAACGATGAACGATTCGTTTATTTCTGCTGGAAGTTCAGAGCGTTCCGGTAAGCGGCTGTAAGTACCTTCTAATTTTTCCGCATCGAAAGTTAAGAAGTCAGGAACGAAATTGTTCACATCAATAGCTTCTTTGATGATTTGCAAATTGCGTGATTTTTCACGGACACCGATAGTTTGACCCGGTTTTACAATGTAAGATGGGATGTCAACGCGACGACCATCAACAAGAATGTGACCATGGTTAACCAATTGGCGTGCTTGACGGCGAGTACGAGCCAATCCTAAGCGGTAAACAAGGTTGTCAAGGCGAGATTCAAGTAAAATCATGAAGTTTTCACCATGAACACCTTTCATTTTACCTGCTTTAATGAATGTGTTATGGAATTGACGTTCATTCAAGCCGTACATAAAACGTAATTTTTGTTTTTCTTGTAATTGCAAACCATATTCAGTTAATTTTTTTCGTTGGTTTGGACCATGTTGCCCCGGGGCATATGGACGTTTTTCTAATTCTTTACCGGTTCCGCTTAAAGAAATACCAAGACGACGGGAAATTTTCCAGCTTGGACCTGTATAACGAGCCATGAAAGCTCCTCCTTTAATGTTTTTATTTTGTAAAATAAAAACAGATGTATACATCATTTACCGCCATTTTGTTTTCATGTACCATCGCCCTAGCAGCAGAGGGTTACACGATACAGCTCATATAAAGTCATCAAAATTGCTAACTCTGCAGGATTATTTAAAGCCGCGGAATCCTGCTTTCTTTATATGACCAACAAAATGTACGCATAAACATGTACACATAGGCTGCCATATTTTACACAACGAATATTATATGGGATACAACAAAAGAAGTCAAGGAAATAAAGTGAATCTCAACCAATGAGGATTTTCTTTGTCCCCAGACAATTGCGAGACATGAAAAACAATTTGAATGAGTACACTTTCACAATATGTTGTAGAATAAACTGATAATACATCTAGATATTATTTTAGCACGTAATCTAAAGGAATTCAGCACTTCTACAGCGGCTTCGCAATTACCTGTTTTCGCTATTTACCAACAATTCCCAATAAAAATATGAAAGATTACGGTAGCAAATGACCATAAATTTTCAATAACATGATATAATAGACATTAAAAAAGATAGTTTTGAGTGAATGTTATGAATGAAACAAATAGGCAAAAGGCAACTAGAATAACAATCATATTCCTTTCCATCATCCTTGTGGGAATCGGATTTTTTTTACAACAAAAAGAAACAGAAAATACAGAATATGAGATGAAGGCTGTTGTCATCCATCGATCTGAAAAACTTGAGGATTCACCTATAGTGGCAGTATATCGCCGATTGAATGGAAAGCACTTATTGATACTATATGAAATTGACCGAATGGATAAAAATCGGTTTAAAGCTATAAAAGAAGTCGAAATCGATAATGAACCAATTCGTCTGCTGGCCGACCGGAATAAAATAGGCGTATGGACGTTGGTACAGAAAAAATGGACATTTTATAATGCCAAATTGATCAAGGAAAAGCGGGATACATTTTATCGTGATGATCACTCAAATAAAACACTTCCCTACCGGCTTGAATCTGATGGCAAAGTAAAATTTCAATTAAAAAATGAAACTTTTCAATTTAAAATTGCAGATTATGAAAATATTACCGGTATTTATTCACTATCTGATGGTAATCTCTTGTTTGTCTTGTTGAAAAATGATATAAAAGTACTAGTTCTAAAATAATGGCTGTTTTTTTGTTTCATATAAAAATGATATATTTTAGGTGAGGCCTATGGATAAATTAGAAGAAAGGGTTATTTTAAAACTTAGAAGTAAAATATTTTCAGACTTTAAGATTTTGGAAAAAGAACAGGATGATTTTAATTATTTTTCAATTTTTTTTAATGCTTTAAAGTGTGAACTTCAATTGAGTCATGTTCATTTTTTAATCTATAAAAATGTTTTAAGTGAAAACGAACAGTTCCTTCTTTCTTTTAAAACGCCTTCTTTGTCGTTCTTTGATACATGGCAAAAAGATATGTATACCAAATATTTAAGGGAAGGAGCATTTATAGTAAATTTCCCTATGGAAAGGTATGACCAAGTTCCATTCGATAAATCCCTCTTTGTCTTTGGTCAACATGATGATTTAGTTGGCATCCTACTGTTTAAACTTCCAGATAAAAATCATCATTTCTCAGATTCTTTTTGGGAAACATTATCAAAAACTGTCTATCAATATTTTGAAAAGGTCATGCAATTGTGCATTTTAAAACATGAAAAGAAACGTTATAAATTATTGCAAAATGTAACAAGTCAACTGCATTCGACCATTGATATCGATGCGGTATTGAGGAAAGTGCTGGATTCATTGGAGGAGTTCTATCCTTATTTTCAATACCAAATTTTCTTATCAAACTATAATAATATAGATAACGATGATTCCCGAATTCAACCGCTTGATTATACCAAAAGTAATGCAGCGATCATGGAAACTTTTATAACCGGTAATTATAAAATTGAACATGAATTAAAAGTGTCAAAACGTTATTTATATTTTCCATTAAAAGGGAAACAAGGAATATACGGGGTTTTAAAGATCGAGGCCCAAAAGACGATCCTTATATCCGGTCAGGACATTGAATTTATTTCCATACTTATTGGGACAGCAAGTACGGCGATGGAAAATGCCCATTTGTATCAACAGTCCAGACAACTGGTCAATGATTTACAATTGATTACGAAAGTGACAAAAAAATTAAATGCCAATTTACGCCTGACAGAACTTGTCCATAATATTTCCGAAGAGTTACAGTCTGCTTTTTATGCGGAAGAGGTAGGAATTATCTTATTTGAGGAAAATCAATTTAATGTATTAACCGGAAGCACACCCTTTTTCAATGATAAGGACTGTTTCCCATTCCTTCAATTTGTTAAAGACTTTTTGGACACAAGGGAGGAGTCTCTATTTATCGGGAATTTTGAACCTGATGATAACGATCTGGTTAGTCCCTTTCGTTCAATTATGGCTGAATCGTTAAAACGGGAACAACATAAAATCGGTTTCATCATTGTTTTACATCGTATTCCTTACAAGTTTTCTTTTAATACCTTTAAATTGCTTCAATCGATTACACAGCATGTTTCATTAGCTTTTACAAACACGATATTACGTGAAAGGTTGGAGCAGCTTGTTATCACGGATTATTTAACAAAATTATATACACGAAATTACCTAGATGAACAAATGCAAAAATCGATAGAAAAAGATAAACAAGGTACATTTTTGTTAATTGATATTGATAATTTTAAAATTATCAATGATACGTTCGGCCACCAAGTCGGTGATCAAATTTTGATCCAGATTGCTAAGATTATCAAAAAAAATCTAAAGATGAATGAGGTCGGTGCACGTTGGGGCGGAGAGGAACTGGCTGTTTATTTACCAAATTGTTCTTTAGAAGATGGCCTTTCTTTAGGAGAACAATTGGTTTTGGAGACATCCAATTCGATTGATCCCCCGGTTACAATTTCATGTGGTATTTCTCATTGGAACGAAAAAAACAAAGAAAGTCCTTTTTCGTTGTTTAAAAAAGCGGATGAGGCCCTTTATTTGGCGAAAAACCGAGGAAAAAACCGGGCGATTGCCAGTGTAAAATAGTGTAACTTCTGTGAGTTAGTGGTGAAGGAACACAGTAAATCTCCCACGTCCTTATGGCAAAACTTATGTAACCAACATCGTGCCCTCCCAAACCAAGCGGATAACAGGCACTTGTCATTCGTCGATACTTCCTTTTGAAAACAAAAGATCATAATGCAAAGCTTCTAATTCGTCATTAAAAAACGGCCTCAACATATGAGAGGTCGTTTTTCGGTTTATACGTTTAGAAAGCAAATCTGTTCTCATCGGGGCGCTCGGCTACAGGACGTGGTTAGCCATGAGTTGCAACATAGCCGGCCAGTCTGCACATCGCAAATAGGCTCTCACGCTTCTTTTACTCTTATAAATGATTAACTAATGCGGCGACAAATTCTTCCAGTTTCTTCTTGTCTATTTCATCAAAACGATTTACTTCCGGACTATCAATATCCAAGACCCCGATTAGTTGATCGTTTTTTATCATTGGGATCACGATTTCTGATTGACTATTTGCATCACAGGCAATATGTCCGGGAAATTGGTTTACATCCGGAACAACCAAAGTTTCCCTCTTTTCCGCAGCCGTCCCGCACACTCCTTTACCAAACGGAATTCGCACACATGCCGGCAACCCTTGAAACGGTCCGAGTACGAGTTCATTTTTTTCTTCATCCCATAAGTAAAATCCAACCCAGTTAATCCGTTCTAAAAATTGATTTAATAACGCAGAAGCATTACTTAAGTTGGCAATCATATTATCTTCATCTTCAATTAAAGCTGTTAATTGTTTAACAACAAGATTAAATTGTTCTTCCTTTGGTCCCTTATATTTTTCGACAGCAAACATGGAAAATCACCTTATTTCTTCAATTTATTAGTCATTTTAGCAAAGAAAGAAAGAACTTGTCGATAAATTTTTAAAGGAAGAAAGAGGTCATGGCTCGAATAATTTTTAATATATATGGCATTTAATTACTTTACAATAAAAGAAGGGATGTGTACATTTTGAACAATACATTAAAGACGAAAGAAAAAATTTTTAAAGCTGCCCTATCTGAATTTAATATTAAAGGATATAGTGGTACATCGATACGTGAAATTGCTACAGCCGCCAATATGAATGTGTCCACCATCTCTTATTATTTCCAAGGAAAGCACGGATTATTGAAATATGCCTTTATCTCCTTTTTTGAACCGTATATCAATATTATCGAAGACTCCCTATTAAAATTTGAGCGACAGCCTGTACTGGCTTGTTTAAAATATGTAATTAATCAATTGATGAATTATCAATATCAAAATTTTGAATTATCTCGTTTCGTTTGGCGCGAAGTTTCCATCGACTCACAAATTGTCAGGGAAACAATGACGACCTATTTTCGTAAAGAAAGATATTTACTGCAATCCATTCTCGAAAAAGGGATGAAAAGTCAGGAATTGAAAAAAGTTCACGTTGGAGTAATCATCACCCAATTAAAGGGAATCATGACGATGCCGTTTTTAAATTCTATTTATACGTCGGAAGTTTGGAATATTTATTATCAAGAACAATATTATTTAGAAAAATATAAAGACCATATTATCCACTGGATTGATAATACCCTGGTTGAAACGGAAAATGTTTCATTAACGGGGAATGTTTGAAGCAAGAAGCGGATTGCCCCCGATTTGACGTCCTCATGAAGGTGTTTGTCCTTTCCCTTAACTGGGTAGTTTTTTCAAAAAAACGCAAAAAAAATTGAAAAATAACGTCAAAAATTGTCATTCTCATGGTATCATATAAGCAATAATAAGATTTTTCCATTCATTGACATAGATAGTATGGGTTTGACAGGGGGCATACGATGATATACATAATTGGAATCATTTTGATACTTATTGTCTTATATATAATCGGTTATTTTGTAAAAAGAAAGAACTTTACTTATATTGATCGATTAGAAGCATGGAAAATTGAATTAATGAACCGACCGGTACTAGACGAGGTCAGCAAAATTAAGAAGTTAAAAATGGCAGGGGAAACGGAAGAATATTTTGAACGCTGGCGGACTGCCTGGGATGAAATTGTAACAGAAGAATTACCAAATGTTGAAGAGATGCTATATGAGGCAGAAGACCTAGTTGAAAAATACCGTTTTTCCAAAGCCAAACAAGTTTATACAAAAATTGAAACTTCCTTAAAGGAAGCGGAAATGAAAATTGATGAAATGGTAGCAAATTTACATGATATCATAGGCAGCGAAGAAAAAAATCGAGAAGATATAATCGGTTTACAAGAACTATACAAGAAATTGAAAAAGGAATTACTTGCTCATCAATATGCGTATGGAAAAGCAAGTAAAAATTTAGAAAAGCAAATCGTATCCGCTACCGAAAAAATGGATCAATTTGGTTTAGAAACGGAAAATGGAAATTACTTAACTGCACGGGAAATAATCATGGAGTTGAAGAAAGAACTTGAATCGCTAAATGTAAAAATGGAATCCATACCACTTTTATTGAATGAATGTCTCCATGTAATACCGGAGCAATTGAAGGAAATAAAAAACGGAATAAATGAGATGGTGGAAGAGGGATATCATCTTGAACATCTTGGGCTTTCTGCAGTCATTAAAAAACTGGAAGATACGCTCCAATCGTATACTCGTTCGATTGAAACGGCTGAAATTGACGGGATTGAAGATGGTTTAAAAGAAATAAAAGGGCAAATTGAAGTGATATACGATTTATTAGAGGGAGAAGTTACGGCGAAAAAATATGTTTTATCGAATCAATCACAAATTACCGAGTCTTTGGCGAATATTACCGCTAAAAACGAATCCCTTAAAAATGAAGTTGAACAAGTAAAAGAGACCTATCACATGTCTGAAGCCGAACTGGAAATCTTAAGTGAACTTGAAGAAAAAACAGCAACAATGAAAAAAATGGCTGAACTCATGTTAACAAATGAAAATTTATCATCGGCCGCCTATTCCGTATTAAGAGACAAGGTTGAAGAAATTTTTGCAAACATGAAAGAGGTAGAGGATAAACAACAATCCCTGTTAGAAATACTGCAAGCTCTTCGTAAAGACGAAATGGAAGCCAGGGAAAAAATTAAAAATTTGAGGAAATTGTTTCAAGATACTGCAAGATTGTTGGAACGGAGTAATCTTCCCGGGGTTCCACAAGACGTAGAAACAAAATTATTAGACGCACAGGAGGTTATCCAAGATTGCTTCAATAGTTTAGATGAAAAACCATTAAGAATGCAGTTTGTCCAGACTTCTTTACAAAAAGCGGAGTCGATTGTTAATGACATTCATAACCAAGTAGTGGAAATGGTTGAAAACGTCTATTTTATTGAGAAAATTATCCAGTACGGAAACAGATACAGGAGAAAATATCCGGCTGTTCATAAGCGATTAACTGTTGCAGAAGAAGCATTTCGGCGTTATGATTATAGTAGTGCGTTTGAAGAAGCAGCTGCCGCAGTTGAAGAGGCTGAACCCGGTGCATTAAAGAAAATTGAAGAGTTAATCAATGAAGGATATGAGCAAGATGTGCATTGAATAATCTTCAATATTTTTTCTACCATCGAACGAAACAAAGTTATTCTATTTGTGTTTTCGTGTATTGATAAATGAAAGGAGTCACGTCCATGTGATTTCCTTTTTTTATACGTTAAAAACTGGAAAAGGCCGAAATTTTACGCCATGACCAAACAATCAGTAGGGATAAAGAAACCCCTACTGCTTGAAGCGCATTTTATTTGGCTTTCTGTATTTTAAGTTCGGATAAAAGACAAAATAAAAGGAGGGTAGATCATTCATGATTTACTTTGATAATAGTGCGACAACGAAACCGAAAAAAGAGGTTTTAGATACATTTTATAAAGTGGCAGAAAATTATTTTGGTAATCCGTCTTCTGTTCACCATTTAGGTCTACAAGCCGAGAATTTGTTAAGTCAAGCACGAAATCAAATCGCAACATTGCTTAAGACCGATGAACAGGAAATTATTTTCACTTCCGGGGGTACAGAAGGAAATAATTTTATAATCAAAGGCGTTGCAGAGAAATACCGTAACAGGGGTCATCATATGATTACCACGATGATTGAGCATCCCTCTGTATTAAATACTTGTATTCAACTGGAAAATAATGGCTTTGATGTCACCTATTTACCTGTGGATGAAACAGGGCGAGTTCGAGTAGAAGATGTGAAAAGGGCTCTTCGTAAAGATACAATTCTCGTCTCCATCATGCATGTTAATAATGAAATTGGCTCCGTTCAACCGATCGAAAAAATTGGAGAATTGTTGAAAAACCATCCGAAAACATTATTTCACGTCGACCATGTTCAAGGCGTAACGAAAGTACCTCTCGACTTCCATGAAAGCAATGTTGATTTTGCATCCATTTCCAGCCATAAATTTCATGGGTTAAAAGGAACCGGGGCAATTTATATCCGAAAAGGCTTAAAACTTGCACCATTGCTTGCCGGTGGGGGACAAGAAAGAGGTTTCCGAAGTGGCACAGAAAATCTCGCGGGTATCGTTGCAATGGCAAAAGCTTTGCGACTCGGCATGTTGGATTATGAAGCAAAAATTGATACAATGATGGATGTTCGGGACTTTTTAATAAACGAATTGCAATTAATTGAAGGGGTGAAAATGAATACCCCTAAACAAAATACGTCTCCCCATATTATTAATTTTTCTGTTCAAGGCTTTAAAGCGGAAGTACTCGTACACGAATTAGAACAACATGGGTTATATGTTTCCACAACAAGTGCCTGTTCATCCAGAACGAATGAACCAAGTCGAACGATTCTTGCCATGGGTTTAGGGGAAGAACGGGCGACAACATCGATCCGGATAAGTCTATCATTTGACAATACAATGGAAGAGGCAAAACAAGCAGTAGCTATAATCAAACAAAGTATTAAGAATTTAAAACCGGTAATGAGGGGATAACATGATATATGATCAAATATTAGTACGCTACGGTGAAATATCTACGAAAGGGAGAAACCGTGGTCTTTTTGTAGATAAATTGAGAGAAAATGTCCAATATGTCCTCCGCGATTTTCCTAGGATTAAAATAAAAGCAAATCGCGACCGGATGTATATTATTTTGAACGGTGAAAAACTTGATGAAGTATGTACAAGGTTAAAAAATGTTTTTGGCATTCAGTCGTTCAGTCCTGTTGTCCGTGTAAACAAAGATATGGAATTGATCAAAGAAAGTTCATTGAAATTATTTCAAAAACTTCATGCGCAAGGAAAAACTTTTAAAGTTCAAGCCAGAAGAGCAGATAAGGAGTTTCCATACCACTCTGACGAAATGAATAATTTGTTAGGGGGCCATCTTTTACAAAACATAGAGGGCTTGACAGTCGATGTGCATCATCCGGATTTGGAATTGAAGGTTGAAGTGCGGAAAGATGCGGTATATTTAACTTGTGAAGTGATTAAAGGTGCAGGTGGTCTTCCGGTCGGTTCAAGTGGAAAAGCCATGCTTATGTTATCAGGTGGTATTGACAGTCCGGTTGCCGGCTACATGGCAATGAGGCGTGGACTGTTACTGGAAGGTGTTCATTTTTATAGCCCACCATTTACAAGTGAACGGTCGAAACAAAAAGTGATTGATTTAGGTAAAAAATTAGCCGGGGTGAACGGGCAGTTTATCTTGCACATTGTACCTTTTACCGAAATTCAGCAATTAATATACGAAAAGGTACATGAAAATTATGCGATGACGATTATGAGAAGAATGATGCTCCGGATTACTGATGAAATTCGGGAAAGACAAGAAGGATTGGCGATTGTAACCGGGGAAAGTTTAGGCCAGGTAGCCAGTCAGACCTTGGATAGTATGTTTACGATTAACGAAGTAACCAATACGCCAATTATTCGCCCGTTAATTTCAATGGATAAAACAGATATTATTAAAATTGCAGAAGATATTGATACATTGGAAATATCCAATCGACCGTATGAAGATTGTTGTACGATTTTTACCCCGGCACAACCAAAAACAAAACCAAAACGGGATAAAGCCAATCAATATGAAACCCATTTTGATTTCGAGCCATTGCTTCAAAAGGCTGTGAATCATATAGAAACGATCAAATTGTCTAGCCAAGATGAAAATCAACAAAATGTTTTTGCTGATTTGTTTTAACGTTTAACCGGGTGAGGCTTGGCAAATTATTGGTTGCTGTCAATTTTCAAGTGACATGAACCATCCCACATGTGTAAGTTTGGCAAAATTATGATTGGCTGCTAACATTTACCTTTTTATGCTATGAATGAATCCTCCTGTTTCGACACACTATAATAGCACAAGGAGGTGAAACACAATGGCAAACAACAATAACAGTAACCAACTTCTTGTACCTGGAGTAGAACAAGCTTTAGAACAAATGAAATACGAAATTGCTCAAGAGTTTGGTGTAAACTTAGGTGCTGAAACAACTTCTCGTGCTAATGGTTCCGTTGGAGGAGAAATCACAAAACGCCTTGTTTCAATGGCACAACAACAAATGAGTGGTCGATTTTCTTAATAACTAAACATGATATATATGGCTTAAGGGCGGAGTATAAAATCTCCGTCCTTTTATTGTTAATAGAATAATGAGTACATATAAATATGCAGATGAATGTTTTCCAAACAGAATTATAGGTCAACTGCTCGAGTCCGGTTTGTACTAGGATAAACAGTTGCCTGCGCATTTCTATAAAATTTTACCTTAACACTGTAAATATTTTCTACAATTATAAAAAAAATTCGTGTATAATGATAGTTCGGGAAGTTTTTATGAAAAGGGAAGATTCAATTTGTATTAGGAGGTTTTATAGTGAACGGTAAACGCTGGGCTGCATTGGGGATTGCGGCCGTCATTTTAATCATTTCAACGGGTGTATCCATTGTTCAATCCGTTGTTTCCAGTGAACGAGAACAAGCATTATCAAAATTAATTTTTCCTGAAACGGAATACACCGAAGAAGTAATTGAAGAAGGAAACCCGATGAAAAAAATAGTTGTTTTGAACGTAGAAGGAGTTATTCAAGATACGGGTGAAGCAGGTTCGTTGGTGAGCACTGAAACTTATAATCATCATTCATTTATGGAAAAACTGGATGCGATTGAAGAAGACAGCACAGTTCGAGGCATTGTCTTACGTGTTAATTCCCCGGGTGGTGGGGTTGTTGAAAGTGCAGAAATCTATGATAAATTAGTTGAAATAACACAAAAACGAAAGAAACCGGTGTATGTTTCAATGGGTTCAATGGCCGCTTCCGGGGGTTATTACATATCCGCACCTGCCACAAAAATATTTGCCAGTAAAGACACGATGACAGGTTCAATTGGTGTTATTATGGAAAGTTATAACGTGACCGAACTTGCAAATAAACTAGGTATTGATTCAGTGACAATAAAAAGCGGTCCATATAAAGATATAATGAGTTCTACTAGAGAAATGACCGATGAAGAGCGGGCGATTTTACAAAAAATGATAGATAATGCTTACGGTGATTTTGTTAAGGTAATTGCTAACGGGCGCGGTATGCCTGAAGAACAGGTGAGACAAATTGCAGATGGACGGATTTATGATGGACGACAAGCCAAGGAAATTAATTTGATTGATGAATTTGGTTATTTAGATGACACCATTGCTGCAATGAAAAAGGAACAAAAGCTAAATGATGCACAAGTGGTTCGCTATGTCGATGATTACTGGGGATTAGGTTCATTCCTCGGTATGAATGTTGGCAAGTGGTTTGGAAAAGATGCTGAGACGGCTTCCCTTATCCAGTTATTGTCCCATCGAAATTCACCGCGATTAATGTATCTTTATTCGGAATAGGGGGTAACTTCATGAATAATGGCGATGATCGGTTAGAAGAAAATGAAATAGTTACCGGAACCAATGAAGAGAGCACGAACGAGGAACTACTTGATACGAATAATCAAGATTTTGTGGATGATTCGGATGGTATCAAAATGAACAGCACCAAATTAGTTAATGATAATGAAGAATCGGCTGATTTGTATGCCTATGCCGGATTTTGGATGAGGTTTTGGGCGTATTTGGTCGATCTTATTGTTATTGCAGGATTGAGACAATTAATCGTAAGCCCCATTCTTGGTTTTCTGGATCAGGAATCTGCTGATGGAATCTTTTCTTTACCAAATATTTTATCGGCCGTCGTATTTTATTTATACTTTGTTTTGCTGACAAAATATTTTGGTCAAACATTAGGGAAAATGATTTTTGGAATAAAAGTTATCCCTTTAAAGGAAAAACGATTGTCATGGCAAACGGTCCTATTTCGGGAGTGGATCGGCAGGTACATATCAGCAAGTATTTTTATTCTATATGCATTAGTAGCTTTTTTACCGAAAAAACAAGGATTGCATGATTATTTTGCAGATACAACCGTGATCCATGAAAATTACGTAAGAAAAAATATAACAAGAAAAAATGCAGCTGTTTCTTAATAAGTTTGGCGCTGGCCAGGGTTTCCCTTGGCCTTTTTTATACGGTAATTAGTCAGTCGAAGATGAAATGTGACATTTCAAGACCCATTAAGCGAAAGACCATAAAATGTTTCCAGCTTACCCTATCCCACCAAGTTCATCGATTTGTTTGACCATTCAAGTTATTTCCATACATGCGTTTATTTTCCGTTCAGTCTGACGATACTAATAGGCTGAAGGGTTGTGTGGAATGTGATTATACTAAAAATTATTGGAATCATGATTGTCATACTTATGTTCTTACTTATGATTCTCATTTTTACCAAACTAAAAATTGATTGCACATATAAATTTGAGCCTAAAGAACAGTGGGCAACAATTCAGATTAAAGCATTGTTTGGTCTTTTCCGATACAGAATCAAAATTCCTTCTGAAAAAATAAACCGGCAAAAACAAGCGGATCATGGGGATAAAGGAATGAATGGAATGGTTCAAGAGACCGATAATGAAGACGGATTATCATCACTGGCGCCGATTAAACAACTTCTTCCCCACTTGCAAGAACTGTACAAAATTTTGAAATCGTTTTTAAAAAAGTTACAAATTATTCAGTTTGAATGGAAATCAGCTATCGGTACAGGGGATGCCGCTTCGTCTGCCATCGCTTGCGGGGCGGGGTGGGCATTAAAAGGTAATGTAATCGGTGTAATCAGCCACTATTTTACGTTAAAAGTGTACCCGGACATGCAAATCACTCCCGTATTTAATCATATTGCTTCTCAAACATATTTAAGATGTATGATTCAGATAAGGATAGGGCATGCTATTTTAGCAGGAATGAAATTATTAAAATATTGGCGGCAGGTTTCAGAAGCTTATGCCGATTATAAGACTATGCAAACTGAATCAAAAAGAGAGGATCAATCAATATAATCAGGAGGGATTAAAATGTCTGATCATCCAATTAAGGGTCTAATGACAACGGCGATGGAAAATTTAAAAGATATGATTGATGTAAATACAATCATAGGTGACCCGGTTGAAACTCCGGATGGCAGTGTAATTTTAACTGTTTCAAAAGTTGGTTTTGGATTTGCAGCTGGCGGCTCACAGTTTTCCGTTGACGGGTCAAGCAAAGAAAATGAGCTTCCATTTGGCGGCGGTAGTGGTGGCGGTGTGTCAATAACCCCAATAGCATTTTTAATTGTTAACAGTCAGGGAGTAAAAATGTTACATATTGATGAAAGTACTCATCTTGTTGAAAAAATCTTAGATCTTGCTCCTAGTGCAGTTGAAAAAGTTCAACAAATGTTGTCAAAAAATCAAACAAAACAAGATGGAAACCAAAAAAGTGACCAGCAATCGAATAATTCCGGAAATTCATCACAATAAGCGGATTTCAATATTTAAAATTTGTTGCTCTTTTTTGAAACAAAGAGACGATCAGAATCGGGCAATGGCAAATCGCCAAATCTGACTTCTGATATGAAGATTTCAAGTTTTTTAGCGAAAATTGCGGTAAAAATAAGCAGAGGTTGCTCCGATAAACTGGGCACCCTCTTTTTCATGAAGGATTAACAGATACCCTAAAAGCAGGTGTGAATTTGGAAGGGAACCTCCTAAAATCTGCTCAAACTACTCGGTTATATTCCAAATTACTGTTAATACGATGGTAATAATTTGAAAGAAGAATTGAATTTGTTTATGATAAATATTGAAGGATTTTTTAAAATTGGAGGTTGGAAAAAATGACATCAGTTACATTTAAAGGTAGCCCGGTCACTTTAGTAGGAAATGAAGTAAAGGTGGGGGACACGGCTCCAAATTTTACCGTATTGGCCAATGATTTATCTGAAGTGACTTTAAACGATAGTGAAGGACATGTTCGATTAATTAGTGTAGTTCCGTCGATTGATACAGGTGTATGTGATGCACAGACTCGTCGTTTTAATGAAGAAGCGGCCAGCCTTCCGGGGGTTAAAATTTTGACAATCAGCTGTGATTTACCGTTTGCACAAGCACGTTGGTGTGCTGCAGCAGGTATTGAAAATGTACAAGTGCTGTCCGACCATCGCGATCTTTCCTTTGGTGAAGCGTTCGGGGTTGTTATGAAAGAGTTAAGATTATTAGCTCGCTCCATTTTTGTTGTTGATTCAACAGGAAAGATTACATATAAAGAAATTGTTAATGAAGTTACGAACCATCCAAATTATACAGCAGCAATTGAAGCAGCGAAACAAGCCAAATAGGAGTTGTTTCTTGTTTATTTTACGATCCAAGTGAACTATAGAAAAAATCCGGTACATGACCACCAGTGTTAAGCATATACCATATAAAAACGAGTAATCCCGATCTTAATCGGGGTTTCATTTATTAAAGGCTTTTTTTAAAGAGAAAGTTTCCCGCTTTTATTAAATGAGGTGAATCGAATATTTCATTGATTAAAGGCTTTTTAAAGAGAATTAGTGGCCATTTTATCTACTTATATCGAGTAGTGTTTTTCGATGAACAGTGGTCATACTCATCCTAATACTCGCCCATCAGCGAGTTTTCTTTATGCAAAAATTCCTTTGTTATTTTATACCAAATTTTTTAAAATAAATTGGAATATGTAAATGGAAGTAAGGAGGCTTCAAATTTGATACAAACACCGGTAGAAGTATTATTTCAAACATTCAATGAAACCACCCGGCTGCTTGTCAACGAGTTGGAATGTACCTATCTTGAGGCGTTGGCGGAGACGGGTGAGAATATATTTCAAGATGATATAAGGCAAGAGAACATTAGTGAAATGACGAAGAAACGGTTAGAGAAGTATTATCGTGATTTAGTAAAAATAAACTATTCGGCCGAAGATATTCGAAAAGCGTTCCAATTAGCTTGTTTAAAAGGGATGCGGGAAAATGTCCAACCTAACCACCAAATGACTCCGGATTCAATCGGAATTTTCCTCAGCTATTTAATTAACAAATTTATTGGTGCGAAAAAAACATTTACACTGCTTGATCCGGCGATCGGTACCGGAAATCTCGTAACAACCATTATGAATTATTTGCCTAACCATACAATCGATGCTTATGGTGTGGATGTCGATGATGTATTAATCAGACTTGCTTATGTCAGTGCAAATTTACAAGAACATCCGTTGCAACTGGATTGTCAGGATAGCCTTGAACCGTTGTTTATTGACCCGGTGGACGTCGTTGTTTGTGATTTACCGGTTGGGTATTATCCGAATGATATAAGGGCTGCAGAATATGAATTAAAGGCTGCTTCCGGTCACTCCTATGCCCATCATCTTTTTATTGAAAAGAGCTGTTTGCATACGGTTGACGGCGGTTATTTATTTTTTGTTATTCCAAATGGGTTATTTGAAAGTCCGGAGGCAATGAAACTCCATACATATATGAAAAAGCATATGCATATTCAAGCTTTGTTGCAGTTGCCGGAATCAATGTTCAAAAACAAACAGGCCGCAAAAAGTATTTTAGTTTTACAAAAACAAAAGGAAGGAGTAAAACCCCCGAAAGAGGTTTTGCTGGTTAATCTGCCTTCCCTAAGTAATAAATTGCAAATGGAAACAATTATGGCGAAAATCGATATTTGGTTTCGAGAAAATAAAGCTCGTTAAATGCGTGTTACAAGAAAGCACATGGCGCCATGAGTTAGATAATCGCTCATCTGGTTAAAAAAAACGCTTGGAGGTTCCAAGCGTTTTTTTACAGTAATTATAAATTTTTCTTAGCGATTCAGAATTCATTTAATACTAGTTTTTGTTAAAAATATCACAATTAAATTACTTTGTGAATATCTAGGTAAAAAATGCCCAAAATGATTGAATAATTATTTTTATCGTGGTTAAATGAAGGATGGTATCATTTGTATATTCATTCACACTTAAATCTTTCTTCAAGAAACGCACATAATAATGATATAAAGATTTTATAATGAGGAGCGAAAAGCATGTCAAAAATTTTAGCAATTAATGCCGGGAGTTCATCTCTTAAATTTCAATTAATTGAAATGCCTGAGGAAGAAGTAATTACCAAAGGACTTGTTGAACGAATCGGTTTGAATGATGGAGTTTTTACTATTTCGGTAAACGGGGAAAAAAATAAAAAGGTTCAGGATATTCCAAACCATGAAGTTGCTGTTCATTTATTATTAGACCAATTAATCTCCACAGGGATTATTAAATCCTTTAATGAAATTGATGGTGTCGGTCATCGCGTTCTACATGGTGGTGAAATTTTTTCAGATTCTGCCATTATTACTGATGAAGTATTAGCAGAAATAGAAAAATTAGTAGATCTTGGACCTTTGCATATGCCACCAAATATTTCTGGGATCAAGGTATTTCGAAAAATTCTACCTAATGTTCCACAAGTTGCAGTATTTGATACAGCCTTTCATCAAACAATGCCAAAAAGCTCATATTTATATAGTCTTCCGTATGAATACTATGAAAAATATGGTATTCGTAAATACGGCTTCCATGGTACAAGTCATAAGTATGTAACCTTGAAAGCTGCAGAAATGTTAGGGAAGCCGATTGAAGAATTACGCCTGATTTCCTGTCATTTAGGAAATGGAGCAAGTATTGCAGCTGTACATGGCGGTAAATCCATCGATACATCCATGGGATTTACACCACTTGAAGGAATTACAATGGGTACACGTTCAGGAAGTATTGACCCGGCACTTATTCCATTTATTATGAAAAAAACCGGTCAATCTGCAGAAGAAGTTATTAATGTGTTAAACAAGAAAAGCGGTTTGTTAGGCATAACCGGCTTTTCCAGCGACTTACGTGATATTGAAGAGGCTGCAAATGTAGGTAATGAACGTGCGGAACTTGCCTTAACTATTTTTGCCAACCATATTCATAAATATATTGGTTCCTACGTTGCACGAATGAACGGTGTGGATGCCATAATCTTCACTGCAGGTATTGGTGAAAATAGTGCGGCTGTACGTGAACGTGTTTTACGTGGTCTTGAATTTATGGGAGTATATTGGGATAAAGATTTGAATCGAGAAGGTGGAGGAGAAAGATTTATCAGCTATCCATTTTCACCAGTAAAAGTTTTAGTCATCCCAACTAACGAAGAAGTCATGATTGCACGTGACGTTATACGATTGGCAAAGAAATTAAATAATTTGAGCAAATAAAGTAATTGACCTTCTACTCGACTTTTACAGGGTAGAAGGTCATTTTAATATAAAAAAAAACAAAAATTTACCTTTATCACAGATATAAAAATCACAAAAAACAATGCAAAGAAACTGATGAACGCTGGCAGAAGCCGCTGGAGAATAGAGAATGAGGGGTTTAACAGACAAAAAAACCTGCGCTACCACATTGAACACGCAAGCAGCCAAGATTACAATGCCATGAAAAATCACTACCTATTAACCCAAATTACAGAGATTATCATGGTGTTACATGAGCATGGGTCAAAAATATTGAGAAGCATGAAGAAAACGATAAAAGAAATATCCTCGCGATTGTTAGAAGCCTTCCGTGGGCAAACACTAACAGACGAGGATATCGCACAACTGGGAAAACCTATGCAAATTAGGTTTACCTAGCGAATTAATTGTACCAAAGGATGTGATGTTTGGCAAAGAAAAAAAGTTATCCACAACAAAAAAATAAGCAAAAATAAGTTATCCACATTTTTTGAAAAAAATAAGCAAAATTGGTTCTTTTTGACCCTTTTTGTAAATAAATTTAACTGGAAAATTTTACCAACTGTGAATAAGTCGTAATTGCATAATACTACCGAAAATTGATAAATTTACTCCTCATAGCTGTAGCTTTTTTCCATTAATAGTATTTGCCATTGGGCTTATGATATAATAGGCAAAAACCTTTCATTTGGAGGTGGCAATCGCATGGGGTTATCTGATTATGAGTTGAAATTGTATCGTGAATTGCAGAATTGGGAAGAAACGTTTTTTGTGGAAGAAACCAATGATTTTGAGCGGATGTATGATTATTGGTTGGAAGAGTCGATAGAATTGATACCTGATGAGCTCCGAGAAAGATTTTTCAATAATTTAGATCAATGGTTGTTTTATGTGCAAAATGCGATCCAACAGTCGCAAAATGTAAATGAAAAAATAGAACTTATATTGACACAAGCCCAAATACATAACAATCAAATTCAAACCGTCGCCGATTTAAAATTATTACCAATTGAACAGTTGAATCATTTTGCCAATCAACAAATTTCCAATCATCAACTGCTTTCGCTTTTTCAAGGAGGGATGTCCGGATCCGGCCATACCTTATTACTAGGGGCAGATTTGCCGTTAATGTTAACCATTAATTTACGTGCCGTACAGTTAATTGGCTCGACTTATGGTTACGATATGAGATATCCGTTTGAAATGATGATTGCTTTAAAAGTTTTTTATTGTGCAACATTACCAAAGAGATTTCAAAAAATGTTCTGGCAGGAATTAATGGAAGAGGTGACTAATGCAAGTATTCCGTTTTTATATGAAGGAAATGAAAAAATTACAGACGCTTCCTGGCTGACACGACCATTGTCGCAAATATTGAAGGGATGGTTTATCTACCTTTTTAATAAAAAGAAAGAAACGAGTAATTCGCTGTTCAGTATTGTATTCAGTGCCGGTATCAACTATGCGATTACAAAAAAAGTGGTGTCATTTGCAAAAAGGTTTTATCAATATCGATTATTGCAAGAGAAACTAGATAATCATTAACAAACCAATTATTTTTTTCAAAATCTTTCATTAAGTTGTATCGGATTAGCCAAGACCTTATCCAGTGAAATATTTTTCATAAACCCTTTTTGAGTGTTACCAGATAGATTTTGACCAATCTGAACTACTAGATATTGGATGGTTTCGGAAATCTCGGGAAATCAGATCATTAAAGGGTTCCGACCACTTACCCAAACAGTTGGTCAGAACCCTTTTTTGCTAGTATTTTTTCAGCCCATAAATGCACAAGACGCATAAATTGAAAAAAAGCGAATGTTTTTCAGCCAATAATAAGTCCCATTTGCTTAATAGCTTTCCAATCTTTAAATTTGGAAACCCTTAATAATAATAAAATCTTTTTAAGCGGCTATTCGATCTTTAACTATTGTTTATTTGTTCTCACAACGAGGACATCACATTTTGCATGACGGACGATATATTCAGAAACGCTTCCGATTAGAAAACGTTCGACTGCATTTAGTCCTGTCGCACCACACAAAATTAAATCCGCTTCATATTTTTGCGCAATATCTTTAGAAATTTTCACTTTAGGCGAACCGTATTCGATAATAATACTAACATTTTCAATTCCGGCATTGATCGCCTCTTCTTTATAGGTTTCCAATAATTCTTGCGCATATGAATCAGCTCGCTCTACAATCGATTGATCGTATGCATTAATTGTCGCAAAGGTGCGTAAATCGATGACATGGACGAGAAGCAAGGTACTATCGTTTTTTTTGGCAATTTTTATCGCTTCTTTAAACGCATACTCTGCCTCTTTTGAACCATCAATTGCAACAATAATTTTTTTATAATTTGACATAAAACCCCCTCCTTTACCTATTATTATACTATTAATGAGAGAATTTGAAAGCAAAAATTTTACAATTATATGAAAAAAGAAAACGATTCCTTGGTTTTGGGATAAGGTAATATACGATAATATATGCCAATAAAGAGAAATGGGGAAGCCTACACTTCCCCATTTTAAAAAATTTCTATTTGCTCTGTTTACACGAACTGCAGCTCTTTCGGATATTTTGTCAAGACTTCCACACCTGTTGCAGTAACGGCAACACTATCTTCAATCCGAACACCAACCCGATTTGGAATATAAATTCCGGGTTCAATTGTAAAAACCATCCCTTCAGCAAGGACAAGCGGATTTGTTTCGGTAACTGACGGAAATTCGTGGATGCTAATACCGAGACCGTGCCCTAAACGATGGGTAAAGTATTCACCATAACCGGCATCTTGAATAATTTTTCTAGCAGTTAAGTCAAGATTTGCACACGTCTTCCCCGGCTTTGTGGCTAAAACAGCAGCTTCCTGAGCTTTTCGGACCGTTTCATATATGCGAACCGCTTCATCATCAATCTCACCAAAAGCGACTGTCCTAGTAATATCTGAGCAATAACCTTCATAAATGACACCAAGGTCGAATAGAACAAGTTGCCCTTTTTGTACTTTTGTCAAATCGGGACTACCGTGCGGAGAGGCCGCTTTTGGACCGGAAAGGACGGTGGTTGCGAAAGACATTTGTTCGACACCTTTTTTCTTTAATTCATATTCGATCTCCGCTACAATGGCTAATTCACTAGCACCATCTTTAATTGCGTGTACACCGACGTCAATTGCGAAATCGGCAAGCTCACACGCTTTCCTCAATTTTTTAAGTTCTCCCGGATCTTTAACGGCTCGAAGCTCGTTTAACTTTTCTTCCGCTTGGATAAACCGGACAGATGGAAAAGCTTTTCGTAAAATTTCATATCTTTCTACATTCATATGGCTTTTTTCAATGGCAATCTTCGCAACTGAACCTGAAGCTCGTTTCTTCATTTCAGCAAAAACTTTTTCCCAAGGATCATCTGTATCTTTGTAACCGATAATCATTTGTTCAAAACCGGCTGCTTTTGCGGTTTCTTCCTCCATTTGCGGACAAACAAGGAATGGTTCAGCATGGGGGAAAAGGACGATGGCTAACAGACGTTCATGAGGGTCACTATAAAATTCACTAAAATAAAAGACGTTTTCCGTGGAAGTCAAAATGGCCGCATCGATCGTTTCTTGTTCGAGCCACTTGGCAAATCGTTCAATTCTTTTTTTCATTTCTTGTCACCTCGTATTAAAATAAAAATTGTTTTGTGTGCCTACCAATATTTTGTTCATTTTATTATTATCCGAATCATTTGAATATGTATTGGTATCATTAGCAAAATCACTACAAGTTTAAGTTAGCACTTATGCAGTAAAAAGTAAATATAAGGAAAAATAGCAGGATTTCAACCGTCAGATATAGAAGTAATTTAATAACCCTCAATAATTGGAAAGGAGTATTTATAAATGAAAGTATCCTATCACGGTCATTCAGTTGTAAAAATAGTAACAGATGGAAAGGAAATTCTTATCGATCCCTTCATCACCGGAAATGGGAATACGGATCTAAAAGTTGAAAATGAAAGTCCGGATTTTATTTTATTAACCCATGGACACGGGGATCATGTAGGTGACACTGTTCAACTGGCAAAAAAGAAAGATGCTCTTGTTATAGCAATGGTAGAATTGGCAAATTATTTAAGCTGGCAAGGTGTAAAAACCCATGGAATGAATATCGGAGGTTCTTATGAATTTGAATTTGGAAAAGTGAAATTTACTCAAGCCTTCCATAGTACCGGTGTAGAAACGGGGGAACAAACGATTATTTATACAGGTATGCCGGCCGGTCTTCTTATAACCATTGAAGGAAAAACGATATATCATGCAGGGGACACATCTCTATTTTCCGATATGAAATTAATTGGAGAAAGACATCCGATCGATTTGGCCTTTTTACCTATTGGAGATAACTTTACAATGGGTCCGGAAGATGCGGCCTATGCAGCCAAATTGCTTCATGCAAAAACCGTTGTCCCGATTCATTACAATACCTTTCCGGTGATAAAACAAGATCCCGGTCGATTTATTAATTTGCTTGAAGACGGCAATGGAAAAGTGCTACAACCGGGAGAAACAATTGAACTTTAATTTATAAAAGTTGTTTTCGTTTGCTGCTACGGTTACATTCTTAAGGCCGGAAGCAGACAAAAGCCCGTTAACGAACCATCCACCTTTTATAAAGACTACTTTTAATCAAAAAGCAACAATTTTATACAAACATGTCTTTATAAACGCTTAATCCCTACTTAATTGATTTAATGAGTAGGGATTTTTCCTTAAATTTTTATATAATTTTTTTGAAAAAATTGAAGGATTTTTTGTCTTTTTGTCGAATAAGATAAACTTAAAATTCCCCAAAGATTTTCCTTCCTTCATCGTTTTTTACTGTACTAAGCATCCTAATTTTTTCAAAGTAACCGAAAATTCCGCTATATTCAATGAAGCCAAAATTTTGTATAATAAAAATGAAAGGAACGAGTTAAGTTACGTATTATTGAAATGCCGAAGTTTGTCAGGCAAGACAAGGAAAATCTGATTCATCCGAATGACCGAATGGCAAAATGGATACGCTTTTTAACAAATGAAGATGATGCGAGGTGGGAAGAGATGGCAAATCAAGACCCGATAATAGAAAATGCGGTAGATATGTTGCGCACAGTAAGTATGGACAGGGAAGCCCGGATGTTGGCGGAAGCCCGTGAAAAAGCATTAAAGGATATAAATTCCATTCGTGGGGAAGGCATAGAAGAGGGCATAAAAAAAGGCATAGAAAAAGGAAGAAAAGAAGGCATAGGAGAAGGCATAGAAAAAGGCATAAAAGAAGGCAAACGGGAAATTGCAAAAAAGATGTTAATGGAAGGTGCAGATATTAACATTATCGTTAAGATGACAGAGTTAACGGAATCTGAGGTTTTGGAATTGAAGGATGAGATGAATTGATAATTATAAAGGGAATTCTGGACGAGTAAGCGGGTAGTAATGTCTATCTGTCTACTCGTCTTTTTTAACAGGATAGTAACAGAAGATAGTGGGCTAGTTACAGAAAAAGGATTACTCACACGTTTTTACAAAAACAATCAGCGACCATTAATTGAAAAATTTCACTATATCCTGCACAAATCTTCCTCCTGTGGCTTAAGGAAATCAAAGATGAAAAGGAGGAAGATAAGTGTCCGTAGTGTCCGATTGGTTCAACTAACCATCAGTGGAGATGAAGCCCCCACGGATGGAAGTTTCACTTTATCCCGCACAAACGGTCACTAAATCTTCCTCCTGTAGCTTAAGGGAAATCAAAGATGTAAAAGGAGGAAGATAAGTGTCCGTAAGTGCCCGATTAGTTCAACTAACCATCCGTGGGGATAAAGCCCCCACGGATAGAAGTTTCACTTTATAAACTATTTCCGGTTCATTTATTTATGAGATTTGCATATATTGAAAACAAAAGACTTATAGAAGGCAGGAGAAAAGAATGAAAAATCGTTGTATTTTATCTTTATTGATTTGTTGTTTCCTTCTGTACTATGCACTCCCTGAGCTACAATTGCACGGAAATTCTTTATCTGTATATTTTTCTTGGACATGGCTAAGTCTTCTCATTATGGCATTCGCCGGTAATCTGGCAGCCGTTTTATTTGCACCGAAAAAAAGCAAGCAAGTTCCTCATAAAATCGATCAGAAGTCTAGGGGGAAAATCAGGTATTATCAACGTGGTTAATATTTTTCTCTACCAAAATAACCAGCCAACTATTTTACGTTGATCATGAAACAGGCAACTTCTAATTTTCGTGGAAATCATTTAAAAGATATTGAAAAAACTGGTATAATGCACATATGAGACGATCCATGAAAATATGTTGACTGAAGGTGAAACAATGACAACGAAACATGAACAAATATTACAATACATACAGAATTTACCAATTGGTGATAAAATCTCTGTCAGACAGATCGCAAAAGAATTAGGGGTGAGTGAAGGAACAGCATACCGAGCGATAAAAGATGCGGAAAATAAAGGGTTTGTCAGTACCATTGAGCGGGTAGGTACGATCCGCATAGAGCAAAAACGAAAGGAAAATATTGAACGACTTACGTTTGCGGAAATTGTCAATATTGTTGATGGACAAGTTTTAGGTGGTAAAAGCGGCTTACACAAAACCTTGAATAAATTTGTCATTGGTGCAATGGAAGTTGAAGCAATGATGCGCTATACAGAAGCTGGAAACCTGCTCATTGTCGGGAATCGGATGAAAGCGCAAAAGTCTGCATTGCAAAGAGGGGCAGCCGTCCTAATAACCGGGGGATTTGATACCGGTGATGATGTCAAAAAATTGGCTGATGAACTGGAACTGCCGATTATTTCTACTAGTTATGATACGTTTACAGTGGCGACATTAATCAACCGTGCAATTTTCGATCAACTCATTAAAAAAGAAATATTGCTTGTTGAGGATATTTTGATTCCTATCGAACAAACGTATTATTTAAAAGTCAATGAACCGATTCAAAAGTGGTATGAATTGAACGAGAAATACAGACATACCCGGTTTCCGGTAGTTACCGACGATCTGAAAGTAGAGGGTATGGTCACTTCGAAAGACGTAATCAGTGAAGATCGCACGCGACCGCTTGAAAAAGTAATGACAAAACAGCCGATTACCGTCACATTAAAAACAAGCGTAGCAACTGCTTCCCATATTATGATTTGGGAAGGCATCGAACTTTTGCCGGTGGTTGACGAACAAAATCGGCTTTTAGGAATTATCAGTCGTCAAGATGTGTTGAAATCACTCCAAACCATTCAAAGGCAGCCACATGTTGGCGAAACAATAGAAAACTTAATTTTTAACCACCTACATAAAAAAGAAACGACAGATGGTGTCGATGTTAGTTATGAATTTGATGTGACACCTCAAATGACAAATCAACATGGTACGATTTCTTATGGTGTCCTTACTTCTACCATTATCGAATCGGTTCATCGATTATTTCGCACACAGAAAAAAGGTGAGATTGTCGTTGAAAGTATGTCTGTATACTATTTAAAGCCCGTTCAAATCGACAATGATATAACGATTCAGCCGAATATTCTTGAAATTGGGAGAAAGTTCGGCAAGGTAGATGTGGAAGTAGTTTCAAAGGGAATGATTGCTGCAAAAGCTTTGATTATGGTTCAATTTTTAGACCGTTAATTTTTATACCATGTACTATCAATTGGTTTTTTACATACCTTTTTCCATACTCTCTTTTTTTGTTTCAACATAGGGTGAATAATATTTATACGCTTTAAAGTTTGTCCAGATAGAAATGGTTCCAACGAAGATAAAAAGTATGCCGATAATAATGGATACAGTGGTTTGGGTGATGAATAAACGATTGAATCCAAAAACAGCGACAAACAAGCCGAGTGCAATAGAAGATTTGGCATTCCACCATTTTTTCTCTATCGGAGTTTTTGCCTGAAAAGATTTTACTTTGTAATATAAATAAAAGGTAACTGAAAAAACGATGATTACAACAAATACAGGCATATATCCGTCTCTCCCTTTTCTGTTTTGATATTATTTTACCTACTAATATAAAAAATTGCCATAAAAAAGGACGGTATCGTTTACAGTGAATTTAGATGGAAAAAGTGAGAAGGAGCTATTAAATATGAAAGAACAAATTTTACAAAAAATAAAAGAGTTTGATACGATTATTATTCATAGACATATCCGGCCCGACCCTGATGCTTATGGCTCTCAAGGCGGCTTGGCGGAAATTATTCAAACTTCATTTCCTGAGAAGCATGTGTATGTCGTTGGTGAAGATGAGAAAACATTGAAATATTTAAATACCATGGATCAAATACCTGATGAAAGTTACCGGAATGCGCTTGTCATCGTTTGTGATACGGCCAATCGGGAGCGAATATCTGACGGACGTTATCATACGGGGGCATTTCTCATTAAAATCGATCATCATCCGAATGAGGATAAATATGGTGATATTGTTTGGGTCGATACAAATGCCAGTTCAACCAGTGAATTAATTTACGAGTTTTTTTTATATGGAAAAGGGGATGGATTGAAATTATCAACGGAAGGGGCAAGACTTCTATTTGCCGGTATCGTGGGTGATACAGGACGGTTTTTGTATCCGAGTGCCACAGAAAAAACATTTCAATATGTAAGTGAACTAATAAAATATCCATTTTCGCGAACCGATTTATTTGAAAAAATGTATGAAACAACACAAAATCTCGCTAAATTTCAAGGCTATATTTTACAAAACTTTGAATTTGAGTTTGACGGTGTTGCCAAAGTTATTATTGATCAAAGGCTGTTGACCAAATATAACTTACGACCGCAAGAAGCTTCACAAACGGTTAGCGTGTTAGGAAATATTCAAGGAATAAAGGCGTGGGCGTTCTTTGTTGAAGAAACGAATCAGATTCGGGTTCGTCTCCGTTCTAATGGCCCCACGATCAATGAAGTAGCGAAAAAATTCTCTGGTGGTGGCCATCCACGTGCAGCCGGTGCAACAATTTACTCTTGGGATGAAGTAGACCGGGTTATGGAAGAACTGAAAAAAGTTGTTCAAGATTATTTGGAAAATCAAAGCTAGTCGCTGATCCGGGATAAGGATGTTTCCTGCACATGGAACGTAGGAAGAAAACAGCAACATATAGATGCTATGATGGGCTAGTTAACCACAAGCCCATCTGCTTTTTGTTATTGTGCTAATGTTAATTCTAATTCGATATTCAAGGTGGTATAAATCACCATTTTTCGTACAGTCAATTGATAACGACGATCATTGATGACAACCGGCTTATTTTCAATGACTTTTTCCAATAAATCTTTACTTGTATAAACAACATGTAAATCTTTCGCCAGTACATTACTGATATCTTCTTTTACCTTCTCTTGCACTTCGAAAATACTTAATGCATCAATTTTATATTTGGAACCATTGGTGATTTTAATCGATATATCTTGAACCGTAAGCAGCTCTTTATTTTTCTCGTTCAGTTTTTTGAAATCTTCCTGCCAAATATTTTTTTCTTTTTCTAAATCGGCAATTAATTCCTCTTGCTGACGGATTACTTTTACCTGCTCTTCCTGCATACGCCCAAACATGTACAGAAAAATTAACCAACTGATGATCGCACCGATTACGACGCCGGAAAAAAATCGTTGGAAGCTTCTTGAATAAAAATAGGGAGGGATTCTCATGACAAATGCCCCTGGGTAAGCCAATTAATAATCAGTGCTCCGGTTTGTGCACCACCTAAAGCGGATAAAATGAGAAAAATTTGTTTGACAAGATCGCCGGTCTGTCCGTGCATCAATCCACGTTCAAAATTATATACGGCATCGAACGTTCCACCGATAGCGGCAACAATTGCCCATATCCGTAAACTATTGGATAGTCGGTAGATTTCTGTAAGTGGCGGTTCACCGATTAAAAAGGCTGATAAACCGCCAATCAAGGAGCCGCCGAGAATAACTCCAAGTGCGATAAAATAACTATGGATAAACGTTGGTACAAATGCTTCTGTCATTTAAACAACCCCCTGTTAACATAAACAGCCGAAATCGGACTGCCCCTATTAATAATTTATTGGTACAATGGAGTAAATATGAATATTTTACAATTCTTTGCTTGCTTTCAGTGTTAAAATAAGAACATATGTGCTATAATGAGGAGAAATAGGATGAACGGAAGGAAGATGTGTTGCCTATGGTACCTTTACATATGTACAGTGCCTATTCACTTTTATCAAGTACAATCCAACCTGAAAAAATGGTTATGGCAGCAAAACAAAGAGGATTCCATGCACTGGCAATTACGGATCAAAATGTTCTTTACGGTGTCATCCCTTTTTATAAAGCATGCCGGACCTATGGTATACAACCGATCATTGGACTAGAAGCTGATATTTTAATTGAAGAGGAATACGAAACGACCGCCTATCCACTGCTTTTTTATGCAAAAAATTTACATGGGTACCAAAACATAATGAAAATTTCGAGTGCTATTCAGACAAAATCTCCAAAAGGTATCCCAATCAAATGGCTTAAACATTATTGTTCAGGTTTGATCGCCATTTCTCCCGGTATTGAAGGAGAAATTGAAACGTATATTCTGCAAGGGCAAGAAGGACGTGCAAAGGAAAAAGTCAGCTTCTATCAACAATTATTTGAGAAAGAATCCTTCTATTTATCAATTCAGTCATTACCATCCCGGGATCATGAAACGTTAAGAAAAGCGATTTATAGTATGAGTGAGGAGATGAATATACCCGTCGCAGCTGTCGATAAAGTTTGTTTTCTGGATAAAGAAGATTATTTTTCATGGAAATGTTTGCAGGCGATCAAAGAGAATATAAATATTTCCGAGTTGACTGAAGATGCTTTGGATAAAGAAGGTTACTTGCGGACAAATGAAGAGCTGAACAGCTTATTTCAACAATACCCGGAAGCAATCGAAAACACTTTGAAAATTGCGGAACAGTGTCAAGTTGAAATTCCCTTTCATCAACAATTATTGCCTAAATACCCGCTTGATGAAAAAACAAGCGATGTGTTTTTAAGTGAACTGTGTGAAAAAAATTTATCTATTAGAATCGATTCACCGACTCCGATTTATAAAGAACGACTGAAATATGAACTTGACATTATTAAGAAGATGAAGTTTAGTGATTATTTTTTAATCGTTTGGGATTATGTTCAATTCGCCAGAAAAAATGGTATTATTGTCGGACCGGGCAGGGGATCGGCAGCCGGAAGTCTTGTTGCTTATGTTCTTGAAATAACGGATGTTGACCCGATTAAATTTGATCTGTTGTTTGAAAGGTTTTTGAATCCTGAGCGGGTGTCGATGCCGGATATTGATATCGACTTTCCTGATCACAGGCGCGATGAAGTTATTCAGTATGTGGCGAAAAAATATGGATCTACCCATGTGGCTCAAATTATTACTTTTGGTACATTTGCGGCTAAAGCAGCTGTAAGGGATGTTGCCCGCGTTTTTGGAAGAACAAATAAGGAATTGGATCAATTATCGAAAAGCATACCGAACAAATTAGGAATCACTTTAAAGGAAGCGACGAAAGAGTCCCAAGCTTTACAAGATTTAATGAAAAACGAAAACTTTCAGCAGATTTTCCAAATTGCCGCAAAAATTGAAGGATTACCGCGCCATACTTCAACACATGCAGCCGGGGTTGTTATCGGGGACAGACCACTGGTTGAATGGATTCCTTTACAAACAGGATCAAATGATGTTTTGCTGACCCAATACCCGATGGGAACCTTGGAAGAAATCGGTTTATTAAAGATGGATTTCCTTGGATTACGAAATTTATCACTTATCGAATCAATCATTCGGTCCATTCACAAGAAACAACAGAAAAAAATTGATTTAAAACAAATTCCTTTTCATGATGAAAAAACTTTTAAACTGTTACAAAAAGGTCAGACAACAGGGATTTTTCAATTGGAATCGGAAGGAATGCGAGATGTGTTAATGCGCCTGAAACCGACGGAATTTGAGGATATAGTTGCTGTCAATGCATTGTACCGTCCCGGACCGATGACAAATATTCCTGTCTATATTAATCGAAAACATGGAAAGGAACCGGTTCGTTACCCGCATCCTGACTTGGAAAATCTTTTAAGAAAAACATACGGAGTCATCGTTTATCAGGAGCAAATTATGCAAATTGCTTCCAAAATGGCAGGTTTCACATTAGGGGAAGCAGACTTACTTAGAAGGGCGGTTTCAAAAAAGAAGCGGGAAGTTTTGGATCAACAAAGGCAACATTTTGTAGCCGGTGCCAAAAATAATGGCTATTCGGAAACAACGGCAAATGAAATATATGATTTGATCGTCCGCTTTGCCGATTATGGTTTTAATCGCAGTCATGCCGTTGCCTACAGCATGATTAGTTATCAACTCGCTTATTTAAAAGCCCATTATCCATTGTATTTCATGGCAAGTTTATTAACTTCGGTCGTCGGAAATGAAAATAAAACCGCTGAGTACATCAAAGAACTGAAACATCTCGGATATACTATTTACCCACCATCCATTAATCACAGCTATTATCAATTTCAAGTTGAACGTGATGGAGTTCGTTTTAGCTTGGCTGCGATTAAAGGAGTCGGTTTTCAAGCATTAAAAGAGATTATCCGAGCTAGGGGGGAACGGCCATTTACCGATTTATTTGATTTCTGTTTACGTGTTTCACTTAAAGTCGTAAACCGGAAAGTGTTGGAAAACTTGATTCATGCCGGAAGTTTTGACGAATTTGGGCATGACCGGGCAGTCCTGTTGGCAACTTTGGATGTGGCGATTGAACATGCTCAATTAATGAAACACGACGATCATCAAATTGACTCATTATTTTCAGAAGAACTGGATATTAGGCCGAAATATGTTGAAGTTGAACCGATTCCTATTGATAAAAAATTACAATTTGAAAAGCAGGTTTTAGGTTTATTTATTTCAAGACATCCGGTCAGCATGTATCGCAAGCTGCTTCAAAGTCAAGGTGCTCTGTTACTGGATGAACTGAAAATTGCCGGATCAAAATATCATGTCGGCGCTTATATTCAAGAAGTACGGAAAACAAGAACAAAAAATGGTGAAGCAATGGCTTTTTTACAAATTAGTGATGAATCGCAAGACATGTCAGCAGTCGTTTTTCCGAATGTTTATCGGACATCTTCAGCCTTAGTAAAAAAAGGAGAAATTGTTTTTATGATCGGTACGCTTGATTTTCGACATGGTCAAAAGCAATTTATCGTTAATTTCATCCAATCCGTTGAAAAATTGCGAGAAGAACAAGAAAGTAAAAAGGTGTATATTAAAATTGATGCAAATCATCAAACGAATGAATTATTAGGGGAATTGAAGAATATGATTAAAAAATATAAAGGGAGTGTGCCAATCATTCTTTATTATGAAAAAAATCATCAGACCGTCCAATTGGCAAAAGAGCATTGGATTAATCCGGACAGTGCAGCTATCTCAGAATTAAAAAAATTATTGGGAGAACATAATGTTGCCATAAAGTAAAGAAAGCGAAAAGTCGATGCTCTGCTTTTGTTGTTTTTCTGGTGGAGATAAACAATACGAGCTAGCTCACAAGGAAGGACCGTCACTTCGATATGGATTGGTTGTCAAGGATAAAACTTGTCAAAAATATTTCCAAGTTCGTTTAGAAATGATGAATTTTGACGGAAGGATGCCGATCGATGTAGTTGGAATTTTTTGGTGTTTTTCTTATGGGCCTTGACCGAAAGTTTGAAACATTACGAGAAAAATATTTTTAATGATATCTTTACAATCTGATTATTTATGTTTATATTAGTAATAATATGTGGTCAGACCACTATTTAATAAATATTCGTAATGTTTTGAGGGGTGGAGAAGGTGAGTTTAAGGGAAGAAGCACTACAATTACATCAAATGAACATGGGGAAACTTGAAACGGTATCTAAAGTTCAATTGCAATCGCCGAAGGATTTAAGTTTGGCATATTCACCGGGTGTTGCAGAACCATGTAAAGAAATTTACGAACATCCGGAACTGGTATACGATTATACAATGAAAGGCAATACTGTAGCTGTTGTTACAGATGGAACTGCCGTGCTGGGATTAGGTAATATCGGACCGGAAGCAGCACTGCCGGTAATGGAAGGGAAAGCTGTCCTGTTTAAAAGTTTTGCCGGGGTTGATGCATTTCCACTTTGCCTTGGGACAACGGATGTTGACAAGATTGTTGAGACGGTCAAATTATTGGAACCAACCTTTGGCGGAGTTAATCTGGAAGATATCGCATCTCCAAATTGCTTTGAAATTGAAGAACGATTAAAAAGAGAAACCAATATCCCTGTCTTTCATGATGATCAACATGGAACAGCTATTGTTACCATAGCGGGTTTAATGAATGCATTAAAGCTGACAGGAAGGAAGATCCATGAAATTAAGGTCGTTATAAACGGCGCCGGTGCAGCTGGAATAGCCATTATTAAGTTACTTTATCACTATGGTGTTCGTGATATAATCATGTGTGATACAAAGGGGGCGATTTATGAAGGCCGACCATTTGGGATGAATCAGCTTAAGGAAGAAGTCGCAAAAATTACAAATCGTGAAGGAAGGAAAGGATCGCTAAAAGAAGTCATTCAAGGAACTGATGTATTTATTGGGGTGTCTGCGGGTGGAATCCTATCGAAGGAAATGGTTCGCTCCATGAATCCGGATCCGATTATTTTTGCGATGGCCAACCCGATTCCCGAAATTATGCCGGAGGACGCGAAAGAAGCAGGTGCTGCAGTAATCGGAACAGGTCGTTCTGATTATCCGAATCAAGTCAATAACGTACTGGCATTTCCGGGGATTTTCCGTGGTGCCTTAGATGTTCGAGCAACAATTATTAATGAAGAAATGAAGCAAGCAGCTGTTGAAGCGATTGCCAGCCTAATTAGTGATGAACAATTATCACCTAATTATGTCATTCCAAATCCGTTTGATCCGAGAGTGGCTCCATATGTTGCCCGAGCTGTAGCAAAAGCGGCAATGGAGACTGGGGTAGCACGCAGAAAAGTTGACCCATCTAATGTTCACAAGAAAACGAAAGAAATCGCATCAATTAAATAGAGATTAATATTTTTTGCAATGATGAATAAAAACAAAAAGGGATAACTATATAAAATGGTGAGTGAAAAAAGTGGGCCAAAGGCAATACCAACAAAAAGTATACTTAGAAACATTCGAAAAAATAAGAGAAATTATTCAAGAAAGGAATTTGCAGCCTGGTGATAGACTCCCATCTGAAAGAGAGTTGACCGATCTTTTACATGTTGGTAGATCGAGTGTTCGTGAGGCTTTAAGAGCCATGGAATTACTTGGTTTAATTGAAACAAGAAGAGGCGAAGGAACATTTATCGTTGATTTTCGAAAACATCAACTGGTAGAATTATTAAGTAGTTTTGTTTTTCAAAGAGAGAATGCAGATCATGATATTTTAGAAGTAAAAAGAATCATTGAAACATCCGGTATTTATAAACTCGTATTTAACAGGACTTATATTGATATTTCTCAATGGAATGAAAAATATTTTGATCGTGAAAAATTTTTTGAAAGAATTTTAATTTTAACGGATAATCAGTTATTATTAAAAATATGGTATATTTTATCGGAATTTATCCGTTTACTCCAATTTACCAATCCAATCGAAAAGAAAAATTATATTGAACTGCTGACAGCAATTAATAGCGGAAATTGGGATCAAGCTTTATCTATCTACATGCTATATTTTGATCAAGCAAAACCGATACAATAAACATTGCTTGGTCTGTAATTTCAGTCAAGCTTAGTGAAAGAGACAAGGGGGAAATACCTTGCTAAGAGATATTTTTTCTAAAAACAAGAAAACATATGCAACTATTCCTGTACCGTCTGCAACCGATGATGTTCCAGTCGGTATTATGACGAAATGCCCGAACTGTAAAAAAATTATGTTTACACGTGAAATCGAGCAAAATATGAAAATCTGTTTACATTGTGATTACCATTTCCCAATGAATGCAAAAGAACGGTTATCAAGTATTCTTGATGAAAATTCCTTTGCTGAGATGGATAAAGAATTGGTTACCGTTAATCCACTTGGCTTCCCTGAATATGTAGAAAAAGTAGAAAAAGATCGCAGAAAAATGAAAATGAATGAAGCAGTTGTAACCGGAACAGGAAAGATTGAGGAAAAACCGGTCGTCATTGCCGTTATGGATTCATTTTTCCGAATGGGGAGCATGGGGTCCGTTGTCGGTGAAAAAATAACGCGTGCCATTGAAAAAGCAGATGAATTACATTTACCGTTCATCATTTTTACAGCTTCCGGCGGTGCCAGAATGCAAGAAGGAGTCTTAAGCCTCATGCAAATGGCTAAAACAAGTGCCGCTTTAAAACGATTCAGCGATCATGGAGGACTAATCATTACTGTTATGACTCATCCGACAACCGGCGGCGTTTCAGCTAGTTTCGCTTCTTTAGGAGATTTTAACCTTGCTGAACCCGGAGCATTAATCGGTTTTGCCGGAAAGCGGGTCATCGAACAAACCATTCATGAAGAACTTCCCGAAGATTTTCAAACCGCAGAATTCCAGTTAAAACACGGACAATTAGATGCAGTCATCCATCGGAAAGAGATGCGCAAAAAAATATCGCTTATTCTCGAACTGCATCATATTGGAGGTGTTACAGAATGACGGTAGAACTGGAATTTGAAAAGCCGCTCATTAATTTACGTAAAAAATTGGACGAGCTAAAATTAATTACACAAAATGCCGATGTCGACTTAACCGATGAAATTGAAAAATTGGAATTACGACTTCACAATTTGGAAGAAGAAATTTATAAAAATTTAGAGCCATGGGATCGAGTACAAATTGCAAGACATCCGAATCGCCCGACGACACTAGATTATATAAATTATTTATTTGAAGATTTCTTTGAATGTCATGGCGATCGTACCTTTGGCGACGATGAAGCCATTGTTGCAGGGATTGCCAAATACAAAGGAAGGCCGGTAACAGTTATTGGACATCAGCGTGGCAAAGATACGAAGGAAAATATTCGCCGTAATTTCGGTATGCCGCATCCAGAAGGGTATCGAAAAGCATTGCGCCTAATGTTCCAAGCTCAAAAATTTAACCGCCCGATTATTTGCTTTATTGATACTAAGGGAGCCTACCCCGGAAAAGCAGCGGAAGAAAGGGGACAAAGTGAGGCCATTGCCAGAAATCTTTTTGAAATGGCAGGGCTAACTGTTCCGATTGTTTGTATCGTTATCGGTGAAGGTGGTAGCGGCGGGGCACTGGCATTAGGTGTTGGAAATCATATACATATGTTGGAGAACTCGACGTATTCAGTCATTTCCCCTGAAGGTGCAGCTTCGATTCTTTGGAAGGATGCAACCCTTGCAAAAAAAGCGGCAGAATCAATGAAAATTACAGCCCAAGACTTAAAGCAATTAAAAGTCATCGATGAGATCATCCCCGAAGTCAAGGGGGGAGCTCATAATAATATTAAGGAACAGGCAAATTTAATTGACACTGTTTTGAAAAAATCTTTGGATGAGTTGTCCAAGTTATCGAAAAATGAACTTGTTCAAGACCGTTATCAAAAATTTGCTAAGATCGGTCAGTACACCGTAGAATAGTTTAAGAACTAGCTGAGGAACGTGTATAATGCACGTTCTTTTTTACAGAATAAGAAAGTATATAAAAACAAGTGAACAACTTAGATTAGTTTTATTGTCTAGTTTCATAAAAGAAGTGACGAAGCAGAATCTTACTTTTCTTTACAATGTTAACAGATTTGTAAAATAGATAACGTTTTATCACCGAAGAAAGCGATTACTTTTGAAAAATGGTTTTGTTTTTTAAATTTGGGTTCCATATCTTATTGAGTTTAAGAAAGTATCGTGGTAAGGTAAATATGAAATTTGTTTAATAATGAACAAAGAAATATAGAAATATCAATATAATTATGTAGGTGAGGTGTTTGTCATGAAAAAAATTGCTGTTTTAACAAGTGGTGGCGATTCTCCAGGAATGAATGCTGCAATCCGTGCAGTCGTTCGTAAAGGAATTTATCATGATCTGGAAGTTTACGGGATTTATCATGGTTTTCATGGACTAGTAAATGGGAATATCGAAAAACTGGAGTTAGGTTCCGTCGGTGATATTATTCATCGCGGCGGTACGATTCTTCGCTCAGCCCGCTTGCCGGAGTTTGTCAATCCTGAGGTACAAAAACAAGGTTTAGAACAATTACATAAACATGGATTAGAAGGATTGGTTGTTATTGGTGGCGACGGTTCTTACCGTGGTGCGAACGCTTTAACAAACCTCGGTTTTCCTTGCGTCGGTGTGCCGGGAACAATTGATAATGATATTAGCGGTACAGAATTTACCATTGGTTTTGATACGGCGATAAATACCGTTATTGATGCGATCGATAAAATCCGCGATACCGCTTCTTCACATGATCGGACATTCGTCATTGAAGTGATGGGAAGAGGTGCAGGTGATATTGCTCTTTGGTCCGGTCTTGCCGGTGGAGCCGAAACGATTCTGATTCCGGAAGAAAAAGAAACAATTGATAACATTATTGACCGTCTAAATCGCGGTAAACAAAGAGGAAAACGGCACAGCATTATTGTCGTTGCAGAAGGTGTAATGAGCGGTGTTAAATTAGCTGAACAATTAAAAGAGAGAATTGATGCTGATGTCCGTGTATCTGTCTTGGGGCATATACAACGCGGTGGTTCTCCATCTGCAACGGATCGCTTTTTGGCAAGCCGCTTAGGTGCACGTGCTGTAGAATTGCTGCTCGAAGGAAAAGGTGGCAGAGCGGTAGGAATTGTAAAAAATACTATTGTGGATCATGCCATTTCAGAAATTATTAATCAACCACATAAGATCGATAATGAAATTATTCGATTAGCAAAAGAATTATCGATTTAAGATCAGGAGGATAATTGAAATGAGAAGAACAAAAATAGTTTGTACAATAGGTCCGGCCAGTGAAAGTGTTGAAAAATTAGTACAGTTAATTGAAGCAGGCATGAATGTAGCACGATTAAACTTTTCTCATGGTGACCACGAAGAACATGCAGCCAGAATTAAAAATATTCGTGAAGCTGAAAAAATTACCGGGAAACATGTTGCCCTTTTGCTTGATACGAAAGGTCCCGAAATTCGTACTCATAATATGGAAAATGATGCCATCGAACTGATTGAAGGAAATACAGTAACAATTTCAATGGAAGAAGTTCTCGGTACACAAGAAAAATTCTCCGTTACATACGAGGGTTTGATTGATGATGTTCAAGTCGGAGGAAAAATTTTATTGGATGATGGACTCATTGGACTTGAAGTCATTGATGTTCATAAAGATAAAAAAGAAATAGTGACCAAAGTTTTAAATGGAGGGGTTTTAAAAAATAAAAAAGGTGTGAATGTACCGGGCGTATCTGTTAATTTGCCGGGTATTACTGATAAAGATGCAAGGGATATTGTTTTTGGGATTGAGCAAGGAATTGATTTTATTGCAGCTTCCTTTGTTCGACGTCCCAGTGATGTTTTAGAAATTCGCGAACTACTCGAGCAACATAATGCGTCTCATATCCATATTATTCCAAAAATCGAAAACCAAGAAGGCGTCGATAAAATTGACGAAATTTTAGAAGTAAGCGACGGCTTAATGGTTGCGCGCGGTGACCTTGGTGTAGAAATTCCGGCTGAAGAAGTCCCATTAGTACAAAAATTGCTTATAAAAAAATGTAATAAACTGGCCAAACCGGTTATTACTGCTACGCAAATGTTGGATTCTATGCAAAGAAATCCTCGTCCAACAAGAGCTGAGGCAAGTGATGTAGCCAATGCGATTTTTGACGGAACAGATGCAATTATGCTTTCCGGTGAAACGGCTGCAGGAAAATATCCGGTTGAAGCAGTACAAACGATGCATAATATAGCCGTTCGAGCTGAAAGTGCATTAAATCATAAAGGAATATTAGCCTTACGCTCAAAAGAAATTGAACATAATATTACGGATGCTATTTGTCAATCCGTTGCCCATGCTGTCATTAACCTGGATATTGATGCTATCATTACTCCAACAGAAAGCGGTCATACGGCAAGAATGGTATCAAAATATCGCCCGGCTGCACCAATTGTTGCTGTCACAAGTCATGAAAAAGTCATGAAACAACTTTTATTAGTTTGGGGCGTTTATCCACAATTAGGCAAAAGATCAGAATCAATTGATGAAATGCTTGAAAAATCCGTAAGTGAAAGTCTGAAAAGCGGTATCGTTAAACACGGAGACAATGTAGTAATTACGGCAGGAGTTCCGGTTGGTGAAGCCGGTACAACAAACATGATGAAAATTCATGTGGTAGGCAGTGTGCTGGCAAAAGGTCAAGGGATTGGCAGAAAAAATGCATTTGGAAAAGTTGTCATTGCTAAAAACAGTAAAGAAGTACTGGAAAAAGTAAGTGAACATTCAGTACTTGTTACATTTTCAACGGATCGTGACATGATGCCTGCACTTGAAAAATGTCAAGCATTGATTACGGAAGAAGGCGGTTTGACCAGCCATGCAGCTGTTGTTGGCTTAAATCTGGGGATTCCGGTCATCGTTGGTGTAAAAGATGCATTGTCGATTTTGAAAGACGGCCAGGTAGTAACGGTAGATGCAAACACCGGGCTTGTTTATGAAGGCCATAATAGTGTACTATAGATATACATTGAAGCAATTGGGCACTGCCAATTGCTTCAAATTTATCATCAATTTTACAGATTTTCCGCATGAGGAAGCCCACTTCTTTAGTTGATAGAAGTTTTTCGGAATAGATAAAGATTTGATGTTTTTGTAAACATTTAGGTTAAATTCAGTTAAACGAAGGGAACTGAAGATAGGCGGTGGGGAAATGCGATTTTTCATACTGGTTTTTGTTATTCTGCCTGCGCTTGAAATAGGTGTGTTTTTATTATCGGGAAAAACGATTGGCGTGTGGAATACGGTACTGATCATTATTTTCACAGGAATTCTTGGTGCCTTTCTGACAAAAAGGCAGGGCTTGGAAGTCATGCGAAAGGCTCAAGATGCGGTTCGTGCCGGCTATCCTCCCGGTGATGTTTTATTAGACGGTATCTGTATCTTCTTAGGTGGCAGCTTGTTAATTTCTCCTGGATTTATTACTGATTGTCTTGGATTAATTTTGCTTCTCCCTCCTACAAGAAAACTCATTAAACCGCTCCTTATTAAGTGGTTTCAACGATGGATTGATAAACGGACAATTTATATTGATTAAATGAACTAGGGAGGTTCCCGTATTTACCTAATTATTAGTAGGTGAATACGGCCTCCCTTTTCTTTGTCTTTTTATTTTCCTTCGCATATTTACTTCTCGTATACATAAAGTTTTATGCGACATCTATTGTAATCTTGATGCAATGATTACACTACTTCTGCCCGATAACAAAATCCCACAACCGGTGAAAGGCATTGGCCTTATACAAGGTATTCAATAGAACTGCAACAATTGGTCCGATAATCAAACCGACAAATCCAAATAATTGCAAGCCAATAAAAATGGAAACCAAAGAAGCTAAAGGACTAATACCAATATTGGTAGAGACAATTTTTGGTTCTATAATTTGCCGTTGCACAAGAACAACAATGTAAAGAACTAATAAACCAATTCCCAACGAATAATTATTGACGATAAATTCATAAATAATCCATGGGACAAATACTAAACCGGTGCCAAGATACGGTAGCAAATCAATGATTCCGGTAATAAAAGCAATGGCAATAGCGTAATTAACACGTAAAATAAGCAGACCGATTAATACTGTGATGGCAGTGATTGAAATTAATGTTACTTGAGCACGAATAAAACCAAACAGTGCTTTTCTTAGGTCGATATAAACCTTCATACTACCTCGCCGAAACCGAATCGGAATAAATTTCCCTGCCATTCTTTTTAGCTTGTACCAATCTTTACTGATAAAGAAGGTGGCCAGCAATGTAAAAATGAGAACTGTTGCTGCGTTTGGAAACCATGAAATAAATGCAGGAATTTTTTTTAGCATCGATTGTAAAAAGTTTCCGAGCGTAGAAGCAATGTTAGCCCCGATATCATTGATGTTTTGAATAATTGTTTCCTGCTGTCCCTCATTTAAATTATTGAACATACTTGTTAAATTATTAAAAAAGGGGGTGACTGTACCGGTAATCCAATTCTCTATATACTTAACGATATTATTTATATGATTCGGAAGCGTGTTGGACAAATATTCAGTTCCCGAAATCAATTGTGTGATCAATAATGTTAACAAACCGGCTAACGCACCGAAAATTAATATAAGAACAATTAAAACACTGATAGCCCTTGGTATTCTTCCTTTTACTTGCAAAAAATTGACCAACGGATTCATCATAAAGGCAATGCCCCAAGCAATGATGAAAGGATAGGTCAATGAAGATAGGAAGTAAATTGCAAGAATAAATGCGATGATGGCAGCCAGAATCAATAAGAAACGGATAGTGCGTTGAACATAAACGGAATTCAATAATAATGCCTCCTGCTCTATTAAAATTTTTGTATAGCATGCGTTTTTGGAAGAACCCTTGTACTAAAATATTCCGTTTTTTTCCTCTATATGAATAAATATCTTCATTATAAAAGACAATTTTTGAAAAGATGCAAAAAGACATTCTTACATCACATATTTTAGCATTTTCCCATCGAATTTACATGCACCAAATCTTCAAACCTTATATTAACGAAAAAATAAAATTGTAAATATGTGAAATTTAATTTTTCCCTTTGAACTTTATTCACATTCGATACGAAAAATAGAAAAAATATGAATAAAACGGTAAATTTAATCAATTTCCAGTTTAAGAAAAAACTAGTTCGTAAATGTTTTTGTGAAAAAATAAAAAAACATTCACATTTTGTTCATACCCCATTCACAAATTAATTTTTATCGGTTATAATTGGATTGAAAAACTGAAAACCATAAGAAAATTGGATTGATTTCTTAAAAAATATTTTTTTGTAAGCATTTTCTTTTTCAAATCTGGTCATCTTATAATAAAATAAAGGTATATCCTGTAACAATTATTCTCATTATAATTTTGATGTATACATAGAAAGGGTGAATTTAATCTCTAATTATTTTTACTAGGTTTTTAGGTGTTAACGAATGAAAGGGATAGGATTGTTTTAAATATAATTATTTGCTAGTATAGTACTAAAACGATAATTTTTAAAATTCAAATTAAGGGGGAAATTTTGATGACTGCTACAAAAGGGTTAGAAGGGGTAGTTGCCGCAACTTCATCAATTAGTTCAATTATTGATGATACATTGACATATGTTGGTTATGATATTGATGATTTAGCTGAAAATGCCACATTTGAAGAAGTAGTTTTTTTACTATGGCATCGGCGCCTGCCAAATGCCGTGGAGCTGGAAGATTTAAGAATTCAATTAGCCAATAATGCGGAAGTTCCAAGTCAAGTCATTGACCACTTGAAAGCATACCCAAGTGATAAAGTCCATCCAATGGCTGCACTTCGAACTGCTGTTTCTTATCTTGGGTTATTTGACGAGGAGGCAGATGTTCAAACAAGTGATGCCAACTATCGAAAAGCAATCCGCATCCAAGCAAAAATCCCTACAATCGTTACAGCATTTTCGAGAATTCGAAAAGGATTGGAACCGATCGCACCTCGTAAAGATCTCGGTTTAGCTGCGAATTTCTTATATATGCTATCCGGTAAAGAACCGGACAAAGTAGCTGTTGAAGCATTTGACAAAGCACTTGTTCTTCATGCGGATCATGAATTGAATGCTTCAACATTTACTGCCCGCGTTTGTGTGGCCACTTTGTCGGATATTTATTCGGGTATTACAGCAGCAATTGGCGCATTAAAAGGTCCATTACATGGCGGTGCAAATGAACAAGTAATGAAAATGTTGACGGAAATTGGTTCTATAGAAAATGTTGAACCGTATATTCGAGAGAAACTTGCCAATAAGGAAAAAATCATGGGATTTGGTCATCGCGTATATCGGAATGGCGACCCACGTGCAAAACATTTAAGAGAAATGTCAGAGAAATTAACAAAACTAACCGGAAAATCAAAATGGTACGATATATCTGTAAAAATTGAACAAATTGTTACTAGTGAAAAGAATTTGCCGGCTAATGTTGATTTTTATTCTGCTTCTGTATATGATAGCTTAGGAATCGACCACGACTTGTTTACTTTAGTTTTTGCAACTAGTCGTACTTCCGGATGGCTTGCTCATATTCTCGAACAATATGAAAACAACCGGTTAATTCGTCCGCGTGCAGAATATATCGGACCTTCGAAACAAGTGTATATACCTTTGGAAAAACGTTAATGATCATTTATCCATTTTTTGATAATGGAGAATGAATCTCCTACTCTAACGGTAAGCCAAGAAACCCTGCCAGCCCAAATGGAAGAATGGTCGGAAAAGGTTAGCCAGATAAAGTCGTTTTGTTCAGCTGACAATTAGTGGGGATATTATTTTTTCCTTTGATTGCAGCTTTACTTTATAAATAAAAAGATAAAAAGGTTAGGAGATGTTTACTTTCCTAGCCTTTCACCATGAAATTGGAGGGAACTAACATGACAAAAGGAGAAAAAATTACGGTTCAGAATGGGGTACTAAATGTACCGAACAATCCAATCATTCCATTCATTGAAGGAGACGGGACCGGTCCGGATATCTGGGCTGCTTCATCACGTGTTCTTGATGCAGCGGTGGAAAAAGCTTATGGCGGTCAAAGAAAAATTGTGTGGAAAGAAGTTTATGCCGGTGAAAAAGCTTTTAATAAAACCGGTGAATGGTTACCGGAAGAAACATTGGATGTCATTCGTGAAAATATAATTGCCATTAAAGGTCCGTTGACTACTCCGATTGGTGGAGGGATTCGCTCTTTAAACGTTGCGCTTCGTCAAGAGTTGGACCTATTTGTATGTTTACGTCCGGTTCGTTGGTTTGAAGGTGTTCCTTCACCGGTAAAACGTCCACAAGATACAGATATGGTTATTTTCCGCGAAAATACCGAAGACATTTATGCCGGTATTGAATATAAAGAAGGTACACCGGAAGTGAAAAAAGTAATTGAATTTTTACAAAATGAAATGGGTGTAAAGAAAATTCGCTTCCCGGAAACATCCGGAATTGGTATAAAACCTGTTTCAAAAGAAGGTACAGAGCGTTTAGTACGTGCTGCGATTAACTATGCCATAAGAGAAGGCCGCAAATCCGTTACTCTTGTTCACAAAGGTAATATTATGAAATTTACAGAAGGTGCGTTTAAAAACTGGGGTTATGAATTGGCGGAAAGAGAATTCGGTGATCAAGTATTTACTTGGGCTGAATACGACCGCATTAAAGAAACTGACGGTATAGAGGCTGCAAACAAAGCTCAAGCGGATGCAGAAGCGCAAGGGAAAATTATTGTCAAAGATGTCATTGCCGATATTTTCCTACAACAAATTTTAACTCGCCCGCGTGAATTTGATGTTGTTGCTACAATGAACCTAAACGGTGACTATATTTCTGATGCATTGGCTGCTCAGGTGGGTGGAATTGGTATTGCACCGGGGGCAAATATCAACTATGAAACCGGTCATGCGATTTTTGAAGCTACTCACGGAACTGCGCCGAAATACGCCGGATTGGATAAAGTTAATCCTTCTTCCGTCATCTTGTCCGGTGTGTTAATGCTGGAACATTTAGGCTGGAAAGAAGCAGCAAATTTGATTATTCAATCTATGGAAAAAACGATTGCCTCAAAGGTTGTTACATATGACTTTGCCAGACTGATGGACGGGGCTACTGAAGTGAAATGTTCAGAGTTTGGGACAAAATTAATTGAAAATATGGGTGAATAAACTGTTAACAAATTTTGCGGAAGTTTATAGGAGTGGGGACTCCTTTTCTTCTGCAAAACCGTTTTGTTATAAATAAGCATGGCGAACAAAGAGGAAGGGAGCTCCTTCTATCCTCTGAACAAAAGTATTTTTTATGAAGAACGATTTTTTTATGACTTGGTCGATGGGGAGTTTTATCACGATAAGTTTTTTGAATTTGTTTGGGAGACAGATTTTGAAAACTTTAGTCCTAAACTAAATTTCATTCAAACTAAGGGGGATATTTAAAATGTCAAGACGTAAAATTTCTGTCATTGGGGCTGGATTCACCGGTGCAACCACTGCCCTATTTATCGCTCAAAAGGAACTGGGGGATGTCGTTCTTGTCGATATTCCGCAATTGCAAAATCCGACAAGAGGAAAAGCTTTAGACATGTTGGAAGCGAGTCCTGTACAAGGATTTGATGCCAATATTATCGGTACGTCCAATTATGAAGATACGAAGGATTCAGACATTGTTGTTATTACAGCGGGGATTGCCCGTAAACCGGGAATGAGCCGCGATGACCTTGTGCAAACAAATCAAAAGATTATGAAAGCTGTTACCCATGAGGTTGTTAAATATTCTCCTAATTGTATCATCATTGTTTTGACAAACCCGGTGGATGCGATGACCTACACGGTTTATAAAGAGTCCGGACTTCCTAAAAGTCGGGTGATTGGTCAGTCCGGTGTATTGGATACCGCTCGCTTTCGGACATTTATCGCCCAAGAATTAAATATTTCTGTTAAAGATGTAACAGGTTTTGTTTTAGGCGGGCACGGTGATGATATGGTACCACTAGTACGTTACTCCTATGCTGGTGGAATTCCTTTAGAAAAACTGCTTCCAAAAGAACGTCTTGATGAAATTGTTGCCAGAACAAGAACCGGTGGCGGAGAAATTGTTAACTTGTTAGGAAATGGCAGTGCATACTACGCTCCTGCAGCCTCCCTTACGCAAATGGTGGAAGCTATTATAAAAGACCAACGTCGTATTCTTCCCGCTATTGCCTATTTAGAAGGTGAATATGGTTTCAATGGAATCTACTTAGGTGTTCCGACGATCCTCGGTGGCAATGGAATTGAAAAAGTCATTGAGCTTGAACTAACAGAAGAAGAAAAAATTGCATTAAACAAGTCAGCAGAATCAGTTAAAAATGTACTTGGTGTTTTAGTATGAAGTCCATCAATGGGGGTTTTACTGCCCCGTTAAGGTTGGATAAAAAGCAGTAACAACAGGCCTTTCCGTTTAGGAGGGCTTTTGTTATTTTAATTGACAGCCGGGAGAACATGAATATTCTATAAAAGGGTAAAAATCTTGAAAGACACAACTAGTACAGGTATATTTAAATCAACCGATAAATAAAAAAGTGTAATAAATACCAGTAGTGGAAGTTGGGGCTTCAATAATTGATGGAGGAGTTTAGTGGATGGATAAAAAAATACTAATTGTCGATGATGAAGAATCCATTGTTACGTTATTGGAATATAATTTACGCCAAGCAGGATTTGATGTGTTGACGGCATATGATGGTGAAGAGGGATTTCAAAGAGCTAAGACCGAATCCCCGAACTTAATTGTACTTGATTTAATGTTGCCAAAAATGGATGGTATGGAAGTATGTAAAGAGTTGCGGCGAGAACATATACATACCCCTATTCTTATGTTGACAGCAAAGGATGATGAAATCGATAAAGTTCTTGGTTTGGAATTAGGTGCCGATGATTATATGACAAAACCGTTCAGTCCAAGAGAAGTTGTTGCCCGGATTAAAGCAATTTTACGGAGAACAAATAATTTTCCTGAACAGTCAGAAAAGGAAGGGGATAGCATAAAAATTAATATCGGCAACCTTGAAATATTTCCGGACCGATATGAAGTATTTTTAAGCGGGGAATTGCTGGAGTTCACTCCGAAAGAATTTGAACTGCTCTTATATTTAACAAAGAATAAAGGACGTGTATTGACCCGTGATCAGTTATTAAATGCAGTTTGGAATTATGATTTTGCCGGTGATACAAGAATTGTTGATGTTCACATTAGTCATTTAAGGGATAAAATTGAGGCAAACTCGAAAAAACCGCAGTATATTAAAACCATTCGTGGACTTGGCTATAAATTTGAGGAGCCAAAAGTATGAAAAAATTGCGCTATCGATTATTTCTTGCGCTAATTGTATTAGTTATTTCTGTATTTATCGGGTTAGGACTTTTGCTAGGTCAATTATTTAAAACCTATTATATCAACTCTTTCTTCGATGAATTTCAAAAAGAGGGGAATTTGATTATACAGCAAATAGAAGACCAAGGAGGGACTTCTACCCTTCAAACCGATCAAATTAAGAAAGCAAAAGAAATGATCAATGCCAATATAACCATTTTATCAACAGATGGTAAAGTGATTTATGATATTGGTGAAACTGCCGAAAAATATAAAGACCATCATGATGTACTTTCCGATATTGTCAAAGGTATCCAGACAAATAAAAACGGAAGGAAATATATTGGCAGTGGATTGGATATTTTTTATTGGTGGGATGTCATTGAAATCAATGGCAAGGTGGACGGTATATTAGTTATCACATCAGAGCTGGATGAACTAACGGTTGCTCATAAACAATTATGGCTATTGCTGTTTGTTATTCTTGGCTTGGCATTTATCGTCATTTTATTTATCGGATCAAAAATTACGACAAATTTTATAAAACCGGTTGAATCGGCCACCAAAACAGCTATTGAGTTGGCTAAAGGAAATTATCAAGCCCGGACATATGAATATACATATAATGAGTTCAGCAAGTTAAACTCTTCACTAAATATTTTAGCCAGAAACTTGCAAAGGATTACCAAGGAACAGGAAATGCAAAATGACCGGTTGCGTGCCGTCATTGAAAATATGGGAATACCACTTATATTAATTGATGACAAAGGTTGTATTATTTTAACCAACCAAATGTACAAAGAAATGTTTCGGGTTGAAGAAACCGAAATAATCGGAAAGACTTATTTGGAAGTTTTCGAACATGAAGATGTAAAACAAATTATTGAACATATTTTCATGACAGAGCAAAAAATCCGTAGACAAATTACGATTCCAATTCATATCCAGATGAAAAATTTTGAAGTGTACGGCGCACCAATTATTAGTTCAAATAATGAATGGAAAGGGATTGTCCTTGTTTTTCATGATATTACTGAGATCAAAAAATTAGAGAAAGTTAGAAAAGATTTTGTCGCAAACGTTTCTCATGAATTAAAAACACCGGTTACGTCAATTAAAGGATTTACCGAAACATTATTAGACGGGGCGCTTCATGATGAAAAGGCATTGGAGTCTTTTTTAAATATTATATTGAAAGAAAGCAATCGACTTCAATCTTTAGTATATGACCTGCTCGAATTATCGAAAATTGAACAAGAAGATTTAAAATTAAATATTAATCAAGTTGAAATGAACAAAATGATTCATGATATTGTTGATTCTTTGAGAAAACGTGCTGAAGATAAACAAATTGATATTCAAATATTTGAAGAACGACCTTTAACAGTTGAAGGGGATTCATTACGTTTGCAACAAATTTTCATCAATCTACTGTCAAATGCCATTGCATATACGTTGCCCTCGGGTAAAGTTGAAGTTCACATTCAAGATGATGATGAATTTGTTGTTATTTCCATCGCCGATACGGGAATTGGCATTGAAAAGGAGGAAATTCCGCGTATTTTTGAACGATTTTACCGGGTTGATAGGGCACGCAGCAGGAACTCCGGTGGTACCGGTCTAGGCCTGGCCATTGTCAAACATTCTGTGGAAGCACATCATGGCGAGATTCATGTGGAAAGTGAAGTTGGTAAAGGGTCAAGATTTATTGTGAAGTTATGAACCCCAACGTCCAAGAACTGGATGGATAGAGGGCTGTCCTATGGTATAATGTCTGTCTTCTCGTAAACGGGAACAGAGCAGACAAAAGCCATGTATAGGACAGTCTTTTTTTATACGTTAAGAAAGTATAAATTTCCAGCAAAGAAGCAAATTCGACGTAGTGGGAAATTTTAAGTTTTAAGTATAAGTGCAACTACGGCTTTGCCATCGCCTAAAGGCTCGGCAGTCGCCGAGTTTTCTTTATTTTCTGGCTGTGAAATCGCCGGACCAGAAAATTTACTGAAACCTATCTGTTAATTGATCCGTATATATTTGAAACAGTATCTAGAGAGGGAGATTATATGGTAAATCTGAAACAGATTTATACAGTTGCGGGGATTGTTATCGGGATTTTATTACTCGTACTAGTCGGATTCACATCTTGGTATACGGTTGATGAATCAGAGCAAGCGGTTATTTTAACATTCGGCAAGGCAGAGGATACAGTAACGGAGCCTGGTTTAAAGTTTAAATTCCCTTGGCCGATTCAAACGGTAGATAAGCTGTCCAAGGAAACATATAGTCTACAATTTGGCTATAAGGAAAAAGGCGGGAAGGTAGTTTCAGAGAATCAAAATGATACAAAAATGATTACCGGTGATGAAAATATCGTTTTGGCAGATCTTGTTGTTCAATGGAAAATCACAGACCCGATTAAATATTTGTACAATTCGGAAGCACCACAAGAAATCTTGTATGATGCGACAAGTGCATCGTTACGTAGTATTATCGGGAGTTCGAAAATTGATGATGCATTAACATCAGGCAGGGCGGATATTGAAGGGAATGTCCGAGAGATTTTATCAGATTTGGTCACGAAATATGATATAGGCATCACGATTTTGGCAGTAAAATTACAAGATGTAGAATTGCCAAATGATGAAGTCCGAGCGGCATTTACCAATGTAACTGACGCAAGAGAAACGATGAACACAAAAATTAATGAGGCACAAAAATATCGTAACCAAAAAATGAATGAGGCTGAGGGAGAAGTCGCTGCGATTATGTCAAGAGCACAGGGAGACAAAGCCGCACGTGTTGAAGCAGCAAGAGGGAGTGTATCCGTTTTCAACCGTTTGTATGAACAATATAAAAGTAGTCCGGATGTGACCCGTGAACGGTTAACAATTGAAACGATAGAACAAGTGCTTCCTAATGCACAAATTTATATTATGAATGATGATGGTGAAACATTGAAATATTTACCGATTGCTCCGCTAGAAAGAAAAGAGAATAACGCGAACGAGAGTCAAAGTTCAGGAACAAAACAGGAAGGAAGTGAAAAAAATAATGAGTAAAGGTAAAGTAATTGATATGGAGAAAAAAAGAACAGATATTCCATTTCGAAAATGGATTAAAACCGGTATCGTTATTTTAATCACTTTACTCCTGCTATTCTTGATATTTACCAATATTTTTATTGTAAAAGAAGGGGAGTATAAAATCGTTCGTCAGTTTGGAGAAATTAAACGAGTCATCAGTGATCCGGGCATTCATATAAAAGTACCGTTTATCCAGACCGTCACAACATTGCCGAAATATCAAATGACATTGGACGTCGAGCAGTCGGAAATTAATACGAAAGATAAGAAACGGATGATTATCGATAACTATGCGATTTGGAAAATTGAAGATCCTGAAAGCTTAATTATAAATGCACGAACGATGGAAAGTGCCGAAGCAAGAATGGAGGAGTTTGTCTATTCCGTTGTCCGTTCTGAACTTGGTCAATTAAACTACGATGAAATTATAAATGATGAAAATTCATCTCGCGGAAGCCTGAATGACCGGGTAACTGAGCAAGTAAATGAACTTTTGAAGAAGGACCAATATGGGATAGTCGTATCCGATGTCCGTATTAAGCGCACCGATTTGCCTGCTGAAAACGAACAATCCGTTTATACCCGAATGATCAGTGAGCGAGAATCTACGGCTCAGGACTATTTATCTCAAGGGGATGCGGAAAAAAATAAAATTATGGCTGAAACCGATCGAGAATACCAAGAAATGATTTCCAAAGCGAAAGCAGATGCCGAGGTAATCCGGTCAGAAGGGGAAGGGGAAGCTGCACAAATTTATAATGAAGCTTTTTCGAAAGACCCGGAATTCTACCGTTTGTTTAGAACTTTGGAGTCGTATAAAAAGACAATTAATGATCAGACTGTCATTATTTTACCGTCCAACTCTCCATATGCGAGGTTACTACAAGGATATGTTGAATAAGTAGGCTTTCGTAAATTGATCATGCGGTCGTTTTCCTTTCCCTTCATTCCATGCTAGAATAAGGTAAGGAAAACGGCTATTTCTTTTATTCCGTACACTCGGTTTATCTATATTTGGCATTTGAAACATATGATAAGAAGCCGAATACAATCTACAATATTAGCGAGTGTCAAAAGAAACGGGGGTTATATTTTGAATAAGAAAGTAGTTTTAATTGACGGAAATAGTGTCGCATACCGTGCGTTCTTCGCCTTGCCGCTATTGAATAATGAAAAGGGTATACATACAAATGCTGTTTACGGATTTGCCATGATGCTTGAAAAAATTTTAAAGGAAGAAAAACCAACACATATATTAGTCGCTTTTGATGCAGGAAAAACGACTTTTCGACATGAAACTTTTAGTGATTATAAAGGTGGTCGACAAAAAACACCCCCTGAATTATCCGAACAATTTCCATATCTTCGTGAATTATTAAAAGCACACGGAATTGCTCAATACGAACTGGAAAATTATGAAGCCGATGATATTATCGGAACATTATCGAAACAAGCTGAAGAAAACAATTTTGAAGTACGAATCGTTTCCGGTGATAAAGACTTAACCCAGCTGGCTTCTGAAAAAACAACGGTCTTAGTTACCCGTAAAGGTGTTACCGATATTGAAAAATATACACCTGGCCATATAAAAGAAAAGTATGGCTTAAGTCCGGAACAAATTATTGATATGAAAGGTTTGATGGGGGATGCAAGCGACAATATTCCCGGCGTTCCGGGTATTGGGGAAAAAACGGCTATCAAACTGTTAAAACAATATCATTCGGTTGAAAATTTATTAGAGTCGGTTGACCAAGTAAGCGGGAAAAAATTGCAAGAAAACTTATCGACTTACAAAGATCAGGCATTAATGAGTAAGCAATTAGCGACGATTTTTCGTGATGCGCCGATTGATATCGGATTAGCTGACATTAATTATCAAGGTGCAAACACAGAAAAGCTTGTTTCACTATATAAAGAACTCGGCTTCCAATCTTTTCTTGAAAAAATGGATTCGTCTGTTCAGATTGAAGATCAGAAATTGGAAGAAGTCGAATTCGAATTTGTAAAAGAAATTACCGAGGAAATATTACAACAAAATAGTGCGCTATATGTAGAAATCATTGAAGATAATTACCATTATGCTCCAATCATCGGGCTGGGGCTGGTCAATGATACAGGAAATTACTATCTTCCGGTTGATGTCGTAAAATCTTCTTCGGTTTTTAAAGCATGGCTTGAAGATGAAAAAACGAAACTTGCCGTATATGATGCGAAACGAACGATTGTTTCATTACAAAAACTTGGTATGGACGTAAACGGAATTGACTTTGATTTACTAATCGCCTCTTACTTATTAAATCCGTCCGAGACAATCCAAGATTTTAGTGATGTCGCAAAAGCCCATCATTACAACCAAGTATTAGCAGATGATACAGTTTATGGGAAAGGGGCAAAACGGACATCATTAACGGATAAAGAACGGGCTGAAACCATCGTTCGAAAAGCCTTGGCCATTTACCATTTAAAAGATCGCTTGATTGATGAACTGAAGAAAAATGAACAATACGAGCTATTTATCGAACTAGAAATGCCGCTGTCGAGAATTTTAGCGGAAATGGAAAGCACCGGAGTAGCAGTTGATGTAAACCGTTTGAAAGAAATGGGAGAAGAAATTAAAAAACGGTTAAATGAGATTGAAGGAAAAATTCACCAATTGGCCGGTGAACCATTCAATATCAATTCCCCGAAACAACTCGGTGTCATTTTATTTGATAAACTAGGTTTACCGGTCATTAAAAAGACAAAAACCGGCTATTCAACGTCAGCGGATGTATTGGAAAAATTGCAAACGGAACATGAGATTGTTGATCAAATTTTAACATATCGCCAACTTGGTAAATTACAATCGACATATATTGAAGGCTTATTGAAAGTCGTTAATCCGGAAGACGGAAAAGTCCATACTCGTTTTAATCAAGCGTTAACCCAAACCGGGCGGCTCAGCTCGACCGATCCGAATTTACAAAATATCCCGATTCGTTTAGAAGAAGGACGAAAAATCAGGCAAGCATTTGTCCCATCGGAAAAAGGTTGGGTGATGTTTTCGGCGGATTACTCGCAAATTGAGTTACGGGTACTTGCTCATATTTCGGGAGATGAACGATTGATCGATGCCTTTAAACAAGGCCTTGATATTCATACAAAAACGGCAATGGATGTCTTTCATGTTGCTCATGATGAAGTGACAAGTAATATGCGAAGACAGGCAAAAGCAGTCAATTTCGGTATAGTTTACGGCATCAGTGATTATGGTTTGTCGCAAAACTTAGGGATTACAAGGAAAGAAGCCGGTCAATTTATTGAACGCTATTTTAAAAGTTATCCGCAAGTTAAACAGTATATGGAAGATATCGTCCAAGAAGCAAAACAAAATGGATATGTCACCACATTATTACACCGGAGACGTTATATTCCTGAAATCACGAGCCGGAATTTCAATGTGCGCAGTTTTGCCGAGCGGACAGCCATGAATACACCGATTCAAGGGAGTGCCGCTGATATCATTAAAAAAGCAATGATCGATATGGCCGAGAGATTAAAGACGGAAAAATTACAAGCACGCCTCCTTTTACAAGTTCATGATGAACTTATCTTTGAAGCGCCGGAAGATGAAGTGGAAAAATTAAAGGAAATTGTTCCGGACGTTATGGAGCATGCGCTTGAACTTAAAGTGCCATTGAAAGTTGATTATGCTTACGGTCCGACATGGTTTGATGCGAAGTAAAACGAATGCCTTATACTAGAAAAAAGCCGGCCCATAGGAAAAAATGGGCTGGTTTTCCTTAAGGCATGTCTAATTTCCCTCCCAAGCCTTCGTATTACTCTGCGGAATTTTGATTTTGCGCATTTTTGCAAGACCGTTTACTTGTGATTTTGCGCATTTCGCTTTAAACAATGAAAGGAAAGGAAAACTTATGCCGGAATTACCAGAAGTTGAAACAATCAAACGAACACTTGAGGCAATCGTCCTCGGGAAAACAATCGAGGATGTAAAAGTATTTTGGCCAAAGATAATAAAAAACCCGCCAGATGTTGAAGAATTTATCGTTCTATTAAAAGGGCAAACGATACGAACAATGGGAAGAAGGGGAAAGTTTCTCATTTTTTACATGAATGATGTTGCACTCGTCTCTCATTTACGGATGGAAGGAAAATACGGACTCTACCCGAAAGAAGAACCTTTTGATAAACATACTCATGTCATTTTTTCATTTACCGATGGGACCGAATTGCGATATCGGGATGTTCGAAAGTTTGGAACGATGCATATTTTTCCGATCGGTGAAGAAATGAACCATTTACCGCTCAGTCAACTGGGACCGGAACCGTTTGCCAAAGAGTTTACCACAGCCTACTTTGCAAAATCACTAGCAAAAACGGCGAGAATGATTAAACCGGTTCTCCTTGATCAAACAATTGTTACAGGACTCGGCAATATTTATGTGGACGAAGCTTTGTACCGGGCCAAAATACATCCCGAACGGCTTGCCAATTCATTATCAAAATCTGAAGTTAAAAGATTGAGAGAGGCCATCATTACCACTCTAGCAGATGCAGTCGAAAAAGGGGGAAGTACCATCCGTTCCTATGTGAATTCCCAAGGGCAGATAGGTATGTTCCAATTGGAGTTAAATGCCTATGCTCAGGAAGGGAAACCGTGCAAAAACTGTGGCACCCCTATTAAAAAAATAAAAGTCGGCGGGCGTGGTACTCATTTTTGCCCAAACTGCCAAAAAGTAAAAATATAAACCCATTTCCTATTGATGAACTTCCAATCATCAGGTTATTCGCCTAAGAACCACGAACATCGGACAAGCTCCTTTCATACGATAGGATAGCAATCGTTGAAAGGAGCTGTTCCATTTGGATCTATTCCCACTCTTATTACTCGCATTGGCTGTAAGTATTGATAGCTTCAATGTCGGATTTACGTATGGCATGAGAAAAGTGAAAATTCCGCTTCATGCCATTTTCATCATTGCTTGTTGTTCCGCTTTTTCCCTCTATTTCGCATCGATTATCGGTAGTCACTTTGGAAAAATCCTTACCCCGCATTTGACGGAAACCATTGGAGGAAGCATCTTTATCCTTTTAGGTGCTTGGGCATTATTGCAATTTTTTTGTACAGCGGATGACAAAACGGATTCAATTGAAAACGTTCATGAAAAAGTTTTGGTTAAGTTTGAACTGAAATCAATCGGTGTTGTTATTCAAATTTTGAAAAAGCCGATGACCGCTGATTTAGATAAGTCCGGTTCGATTAACGGATATGAAGCTGTCTTGTTAGGTACAGCTCTATCTCTCGATGCTTTAGGTGCCGGTTTTGGTGCATCAATGTTAGGTTTTTCACCAATTTTACTTGCCGCTTGTGTTGGGCTGATGAGTGCCATCTTTGCTACAACCGGCATTAAATTTGGTGCAACACTCGGTTCCAATCAATTATTTAAGCATTTTTCGTTTATTCCCGGTTTATTACTTATCTTAATTGGCATATGGAAAATCTAAATTGACGATTTGTCCAAAGTGAATTGTCGGAAAGTATGTTGAAACGTATCTAAATTGGTGATATGTCCAAAGTAGCGTTTCCGTAAAGCATGTTTAAACTTAACTTATTTGATATATGAAAAATTCAAATTTGATCCTAGTTGGTTCCCCTTGATAAAAATGGTAAAATATCAGTATGTGAGCTTTTAGAATGGGAAATAAAGAGGGGATGAAGTTGTCATTGGTTATCGGGATTACCGGAAGCATCGCAACAGGAAAAAGTACGGTTTCGAAAATGATTAAGGAATTGGGCTATACCGTTGTCGATGCTGATATCGTAGCCAGGGTTGTCGTCGAACCGGGGGAGGAAGCTTATCAAAAAATAGTCGAGCATTTTGGTGAAGAGATCCTGCTTGCAAACGGAGAAATCGACCGCAAGAAATTAGGGGATCTTGTGTTTCAAAATGAAGAGAAACGACTGTTATTAAACTCTATCGTCCATCCGGCAGTTCGAAAAAAAATGAATGAAGAAAAGGAATTAGCATTTCGTCGTGGCGAAAAGGTTGTTTTTCTTGACATTCCTTTGTTATATGAGAGCAATTTGACGTATATGGTTGATAAAGTACTAGTTGTTTATGTTGATCAAACGACACAACTGGAACGTTTGATGAACAGGAACCATTTGACAAAAGAAGAAGCGCTGGCAAGAATCACATCACAGCTTTCCATTGAACAAAAAAGGGAACGGGCGGATGCTGTTATTGATAACCGTGGAACAATTGAACAAACAAAAACTCAATTACTATCCATCTTAAAAGATTGGAAAATATTATAAAGCGAGCTTTCTCGGTAGGAATCAAGGCTTCCTGATGATTTAGGGGCAGTACTTACCGAGATAGCTTTTTTTGTGTTCTAGAGGTCCGTCTTGCGCACATTTTTCATTTTTCATCGCTGGATTTGGCACCCGGAGTCTTTCCTCGCGACTATTTTCCTTTCATTTACTGCTGAAATGGGTCTCAAGAGCCGTTCTCGGATTCATTTCCCCTTTTTTCACCACATACGATGACAACGAGAGCCCGTATTCCCCGATCTCCAAACTTTTTTCGAAAAATGGCAACTAATATGTGAACTTTTCATAAAATATGTTATACTAATTACGATGATTATCTGAATTATGTATCATAAATAACAAGGGGGACCATCATGGTTAAAAAAGTAGCAATAAATGGTTTTGGAAGAATCGGACGCATGGTATTTCGCAGGGCAATATTGATGAACGATTTCGATATTGTCGCTGTTAATGCAAGTTATCCTCCAGAAACGCTTGCACACTTATTAAAATACGATACAGTTCACGGGAGATTTCACGGGGAAGTGGAATTTGGGGAAAACAGCCTAGTAGTTAACGGTAAAGAGGTACTTTTAGTCAACAAAAGAGATCCTGAACAATTACCTTGGAAAGATTTAAATATCGATATTGTCATTGAAGCAACAGGAAAATTTAATTCTCGTGAAAAAGCCGGACTTCACCTGAAAGCAGGTGCGAAAAAAGTAATATTAACAGCACCGGGGAAAAATGAGGATGTGACAATTGTTGTTGGTGTAAATGACACCGTTTTAAATATTGACAAGCATGAAATAATTTCAAATGCATCCTGTACAACAAATTGCTTGGCGCCTGTTATTAAAGTTTTAGATGAGCAATTTGGTGTTGAAAACGGATTTATGACAACGGTACATGCCTATACGAATGATCAAAAAAATATTGATAATCCGCACAAAGATTTACGCCGGGCACGTGCATGCGGTCAATCTATTATTCCAACAACGACCGGAGCAGCGAAGGCAATTGGCAAAGTATTACCGCATTTAAATGGAAAATTACATGGCATAGCTTTACGTGTACCGACACCGAATGTTTCACTTGTTGACTTAGTAGTTGATTTGAAAAAAGAAGTGACAGCTGAAGAGGTGAACGATGCATTTGTCTATGCAAGTAAAAACGATTTGCGGGGTATTCTTGATATAACTTATGAACCATTAGTATCTGTTGACTTTAATACAGATTCCCACTCTTCCATTGTAGATGGACTCTCGACAATGGTTTTAGAAGGAAATAAGGTGAAAGTATTGGCATGGTATGACAATGAATGGGGTTATTCATGTCGCGTTGTCGATTTAGCAAAAATGGTCTCAAACCAAATGGCAAGAGAGATGGAACCAAGTTTCTAAATGGAACACCTAATCGTGGATAATATAGTTTGACTACGAGGAATCGTATTTTTTTCACATAACATACAAGCGGTGTAAAATTGTTTTAATTAAAAAATATGAAGGAGACCCAAGATTGTATTCTTGGGTTTTTCCTTTTGGCTAATAGGAAAGTATAAATTTTTCAATTTCTACTTTCCTAACGCATAAGTGCTCTTGCGGCTCTGCTCTCGCCGAGTTTTCTTTAGTAAATTTACCAAGAACGATTATTTTTTGATTGTCTATGTACATAGTTTCAAAATATAATCACATTTCCAAATTCCTTATGTATATAATGTTATGGATGCTTCATATATGAGGGTTTTTTTAAGATACCTAGAGCATTTATTGATTGATTAATATAGGAAAACCTTGTATACTGATAGGCGTGGAAAAATAACTACTTAAAGGGTTAGGGCCTCTCTGGACTAACTTCCCCCGTGGTAGTTATGCAATTTTTGTCGTGTACACTCATTTACCTGTATGTACAGGAAAAAATCATTAAAGGGGGAACGTACGTATGAATACATTGGGTCGTCATGTTATTTCAGAATTATGGGGTTGTGACTATAACAAACTGAATGATATGGATTTTATTGAAAGATTATTTGTTGATGCTGCGTTGAAGTCCGGTGCTGAAGTTCGGGAGGTTGCCTTCCATAAATTCGCACCTCAAGGAGTCAGTGGGGTTGTCATCATTTCAGAATCCCATTTAACCATCCACAGTTTTCCTGAGCACGGTTATGCAAGTATTGATGTTTATACGTGCGGTAATTTGGATCCAACCATTGCCGCGGATTATATAGCGGAAAAATTGAATGCAACATCAAGAGAGACGATAGAGTTTCCCAGAGGAATGGGTCCTATCGAAGTGAAAAGTCCAAGTGTACAAAATGTCTAATTGAAAAAAATATTTCAAAAGATGATGTTGAGTATAAACATCATCTTTTTTTATAGATACAAAATGTAGTAAGATAAAACTATATAGATTTACGTTTGATGAGGACAACATAAAAAATTTTTGAAAAATGAATGAAAAGGATGTTTGAGAGAATGAGTAGAAAGCCATCAATTTTTCAACGATTCCAAAAAAATTGCGAAACGTCTGATGATCATTTTGACAAAGATTTAAAAAGCCATTATTATAAAAGTTCGTTTGATAAGGTATTAACAACGGTTGAAGATATGTTTAAAAAAGATCCGGCAATGAAAATCACCGCCGTTTCTAAGGACCGCGGGGAAATTTCTGTTTCAATGACAAGTAGGCCAAAAGCGTTTATTATTGTCACAGTTATTCAAGTTCGACCATTTCAAACCGCCGTTGATTTCATGGTATCTTCTGAAATTTTTTCGATATTTGGTCTTTACCCGACATTGAAGAAACTTGTCTTACGCTTTTATCAAGAATTGGACAAGCAGTTGCCAAAATCGGATATGAAATAGATAAAAATTATTTCACCAATAAATCTATAGCTAAAAATTAACGGAACGGACATCCTGAATTTTTTCGAACATAAGAACTGTGCTATGGAAGTTATTAACCATAAGACATGAAAAAAATCCCAAAATAAGGAAGAAAGAATAAGGAGGAATAAGAGGTGAAATGTCCAACGTGTAAATATAATGGGACAAGGGTTATTGATTCAAGACCTGTCGATGAAGGCAGGGCTATCCGCAGACGTCGTGAATGTGAAGAATGCGGCTACCGCTTCACAACCTTTGAAATGGTTGAAGAATATCCATTAATCGTTATCAAAAAGGAAGGTACAAGAGAAGAATTCAGCCGGGATAAAATTTTGCGCGGATTACTTCGGGCATGTGAAAAACGTCCGGTCAGTTTAAATCAGCTTGAAATTATCACTGCTGAAGTGGAAAGGGAATTACGGAATCTCGGCGTTTCAGAAGTAAAAAGTGAAGTGATTGGTGAGATGGTTATGGATAAATTGGCAAAAATAGATGAAGTCGCTTATGTTCGATTTGCATCTGTCTATCGCCAATTTAAAGATATTAACGTATTTATTGAAGAATTGAAAGACCTTTTAAAAAAAGAGCATAAAGAATGACTCGAATGTTGAGATGGTCGTTAGACTCTCCGTTTAGAGTGGGATAAATACAAAAAAATAAAAGAAAGGTCGAGGTTGTTTTCATGGAACCACATTGGAAGGAACTGATACCGGGAGATCAATATATTGTTTGGATTGAGGGTCCGTTAAATGTGGATGATTCAAAGGTGCTAACCTTATTATATCAACCGCTTATCGGCCCGATATGTGTCAGTTTATACATGACATTATTGAACCAAATTGGGAAGAGTCGCCTACAATCTGAACCAGCTTCACACTATTATATTATGAATTTACTTGATTTAAACTTGGCCGAAATTTATAATGCAAGAAAAAAATTGGAGGCAATTGGCCTGTTGGAGTCGTTTGTAAAAAAAAATAACGATTCCCGTTCCTTCCTGTATATTTTAAAGCCTCCCTTATCACCACGCCAATTTTTCACGGACGGTTTATTGAACATCTACCTTTATCAAAAAATTGGTCATGATTACTATCAGCGTCTAAAACATGATTTTGCCGATGAAGCAATAAATACAGATGGTTTTGAAAAGATTACCCAACCATTCCAACAAGTATTTGGCTCAACCCATTCTTTCCCTTATGAAGCATTGAATGCAGAAGATGATGCAAAGGCTCTCCCCGGAAAAATGGAGGCCAAGCCGGTGACAGTAGCCCCCGACTTTTTTGACTTTGACTTGTTCATGGCAGGACTTGATGAAGCAGTTGTCCCAAAAACCGCCATTACGAAAAAGGTTAAAGAAGTAATTTTAAAATTAGCGTTTTTATATGGGATTGACGCCATTCAAATGAAAAATATAGTCATGGGCAGTTTAAATGTCGATAATGAGGTAGATATGGAAACTTTGCGGAAAAGGGCAAGAGATTGGTATAAAATTGAGCATTATAACTCTCTGCCAAAATTAATTGATCGTACCCAAAGTCCAATCTACGAGTCGGATACAGATGTACCGAAAACAAAGGAGGATCGCCTTGTTCGTTATTTAGAAACAGTGAGTCCGCGACAAGTCTTAACGGATTTATCGGATGGCTCTGAACCGGCGGAAAGTGATTTAAGGTTAATTGAGGAAATCATGATTAATCAAAAATTAAACTCCGGCGTTGTCAATGTCCTAATTCAATATTGCATGCTTAGAACCGACATGAAATTATCGAAAGCTTTTGTTGAAAAAATTGCATCGCACTGGGCACGGAAAAAAATTAAAACCGTTAAAGAAGCAATGGCACTGGCAAAAGATGAGCATCGTAAGTATATCGAATGGCAACAAAACAAAAAGAACAAACCAACATCGAAAAGAAAAGCAGTTCGTACGGAAAAAGTACCGGACTGGCTTGAAAACCGAAATGACGGTCAGGAAAAACAGAATGAAAAGGTTGATATCGAATTGAAAAAAAGTTTAGAAGAACGATTGAAAAAATATAGAAAATAGAAATGGTAAAATTAGAGAATTGACATGATGATAAACGATTTTACCGATATGTACTCCAGATAAAATGAGGAGGTGTGCTCCCGCTATGGAAAATATTAGAGAAACATTAAATCGGATAAGTAATCGGGATGATTTTCAAAAAAGATTTACGATGATACGGCAGGAAATCATGTCCCATCCTGATGTACGTGCTTTTCTTTTGGAACATCAAGATGAAATTTCGGGACCAATGATTGACCGCAGTCTTGGTAAATTATATGAATTTGTCTCGCAAAGTAGAGGGTGTAAGGAATGTCCTTCTTTGGAACAATGTAAAAATATCATTCCCGGCTATGAACCGGAACTTGTGCTAGTAAATAATGGGATCGATGTCCACTATGTGCCATGCCGCTTAAAACGGTTAGCCGATGAAAAAAAGAAAATGGAAAACAGAATTCAATGCCTCTACATGCCAAAAGATATCCTGCAAGCATCTTTAGGAAATGTCATTCTCGATACGGACAATCGTATGCAAGCAGTTGATAAGGTGGAACAATTTATCTCTAATTATGGAAGTGAACATTTCCAAAGAGGCTTTTATTTTTATGGGCCTTTTGGAACGGGGAAAACCTATTTACTCGGAGCTGTAGCGCACGAATTAGCCGGAATAGGAATTTCATCTATTATTGTTTATGTTCCTGAACTAATTCGAGAGATGAAGCAGGCAATTAGTGACCATACATTAAATGAAAAAATAGACATGCTGAAAAAAGCGCCGGTTCTTATGTTCGACGATATCGGAGCTGAAGCAGTTTCGAGCTGGGTAAGGGATGAAGTTCTCGGACCGATATTACAATTCCGTATGTTGGAAAGGTTGCCGACTTTTTTTACTTCAAACTTTAATTTAAATGAGTTAGAACATCATTTAACCTATTCACAACGCGGGGAAGAGGAAAAACTTAAAGCTGCAAGGATCATTGAACGGATCAAATTTTTGGCCGAGCCGGTTCCCATTGATGGACCGAATAAAAGAAAGTAGACGAGACCTTTAACACCTTACAAAAAATAATTAATAAGGATACTCGAAACATCTAAAAAAACTTATACGTAAAGGTACAACAGGAACCTCGCTAATTCATGTAGCGAGGTTCAGTTCTAAAGTAACCAAGCCCCCCATATATATGAAACAGGAATGCCTCACAGGGGGGACGGAGATGTTTTCAATTCAATTTAATAATAAAGAGGATTTAAATTTTTTTTATCAATCATTTTTAAAAAACAAATCGGAACATATCCAAATTGAAAGGAAATCCTTACAACTGGATTTCATTTTTCCGGGTATGAAGAAAGGAGATTTTTTAACTGACATATATAAACACTTAAAAAAATTTATTATGGAAAAAAAACGGATGGAGTGGTGTCAGGAAATACTTGAAAATGATTTTTTCTATACCGATACGGATGAACAAATTCAAATTATTGAAATGGTCTACTCGATCATGGAAGGAAAAAGAAAAGATCTGCCATTCGAGATCGATCATGCTTCTTTAGAGGAACAGCTTGATCAAGCTTTACTGGAAGTGATTCGTTCAAGCCACATCCTGTCCATCGATGCCTTGATAACTTTCCGACTTCGCTTTTATATTGAAAAACTTTCATCTTATCTCGAAATTGCCATTGACGAGTACAAAATGGAACAGGATTATCAGTCCTTTATTTTCTATTTGCGTAATTTTTTGGCTGAGCGGTCAGCACAAATGAAATGTATCTATTTGGTGAATGAGGACGGATTTCAATTTTATGATGAACATAAAAACAAAATCAAACGTTCGGATTTAGATAAACGAATAGATCGAAAATTATTGTCTGAGCATCCCGTTTATGTTGATTCAGTTACCATTGCTCCGCTAATTTCAATTGCTCCTGAAATCATCTATTTATATACGGAACAGCCGGAAAACGGGATTATTCAAACGCTAAAAAACATTTTTGAAGAAAAATTAATTATTTTATCTTTGCAGGATTTTTCTTATGACCAAAGAGAAAAATGATCACGTGCATTTATTAAGCGGATATATACTTTACCACGAAAAAAATCATTTCCATTCACTCTGGGGTAGACTGACGCCATTTGGGGGACTATAAAGAAAAATGACTACTTGCATTTTTAGTTTAAAAAACTTATAATACCTACATACTAGTTAAGAGGTATTTTTCTCAAAACGTTGACTGAGTCGACTTGTTATAAAGCAATTTTACTGAGAAAAAATTGACGTTGGGAGCACATCTCAGTTTCTTTTTTAACAATAATTAAATGGATAGAAAAAAGTGATGCAAAGGACAAGGGTCTGTTGTTACGGTTTATAGAGAGGGAAGGACGGTGGAAACTTCCTAACACGAATAATGGACTTACCCCCTTTAAACTTCAACTGTGAAAGATTTTCAAGTAATGGTTGACGGATCCGACCGTTATCGGCTTCTTGAGTCGCAATGGTTTTTTAAACTTTGCGAGAATCAGGGTGGAACCACGGGTATATAAAACTCGTCCCTACTTTTAGGGGCGGGTTTTTTATTTTTCATTAAAAAAGTATAATTTCCAGCTGGGATACTCATTCGACATAGTTGGAAATACACCTTTCTTTAGAAGTGAGTGATCGACAAAGGAGTCCCGAGTCGTTCCTCATCTAAACCAGGTAAAATTTCAAATACTTGAGGAGGCAGTAATCATGTCAGAAAGGATTCAAATTACATTTCCGGATGGAGCAGTGAAGGAGTTTTCAAAAGGTGTAACAATGGAGGAAATTGCTGCATCGATTAGTCCGGGATTGAAGAAAAAAGCCTATGCGGGAAAATTAAACGGATCTTTAATCGATTTGCGTACACCGATTGAGGAAAGCGGCGAAATCCAAATTTTAACTGATAAGGATCCGGAAAGTCTGGAAATTTTGCGCCATAGTACGGCACACTTGATGGCTCAAGCAATTAAACGGTTATATAAGAACGTCAAACTTGGTGTTGGCCCGGTCATTGAAAACGGCTTTTACTATGATATTGATTTAGAGGAATCCATCACCCCGGAAGACCTTCCTAAAATTGAAAAAGAAATGAAAAAAATCGTCAATGAAAATCTTGAAATTGTCCGGAAAGTTGTCAGCCGGGAAGAAGCGATTCAAATGTATAAAGAAATTGGCGATGAATATAAGTTGGAACTGATTGAGGCCATTCCTGAAAATGAAACAGTAACTATCTATGAACAAGGTGAATTTTTCGATCTTTGCCGTGGTGTTCATGTTCCGTCGACAGGAAAAATTAAGGAATTCAAGTTGCTTAGCATTGCCGGTGCCTATTGGCGTGGGGACAGCGACAATAAAATGTTGCAACGGATTTACGGAACTGCCTTTTTTACCAAAGCGGAACTGGATGCCCACTTGAAAATGTTGGAAGAAGCAAAAGAACGCGATCACCGGAAACTTGGAAAAGAATTAGGTATTTTTGCGATCAATCAACTCGTTGGCCAAGGGCTGCCATTATGGTTGCCTAAAGGCGCAACGGTTCGCCGTACAATTGAACGGTATATTGTTGATAAAGAAATCAGTCTTGGCTACGACCATGTGTATACACCGGTTCTTGCCAATGTCGATTTATATAAAACAAGTGGTCACTGGGATCATTATCATGATGATATGTACCCGCCTATGGATATGGGTGACGGTGAAGAATTAGTACTCCGGCCGATGAACTGCCCGCACCATATGATGATTTATAAAAACAGCAAGCATTCCTATCGAGAACTACCAATTCGGATTGCCGAACTTGGGACGATGCATCGTTTTGAAATGAGCGGGGCATTATCCGGACTGCAACGGGTTCGCGGTATGACATTAAATGATGCCCATATTTTCGTTCGTCCGGACCAAATTAAGGACGAGTTCAAACGGGTTGTTACGTTGATTATGGAAGTATATAAAGACTTCAATATTACCGACTTCTCTTTCCGTTTATCCTACCGTGATCCGGAAGATACGAAAAAGTATTTTGATGATGATGAAATGTGGGAAAAAGCACAGAGCATGTTGAAATCAGCAATGGATGATCTAGGTCTTGATTATTTCGAGGCAGAAGGTGAAGCAGCATTCTATGGTCCGAAACTTGATGTCCAAGTGAAAACGGCGATTGGGAAAGAAGAAACTTTGTCAACCATCCAATTAGACTTTTTATTACCGGAACGCTTTGATTTAACTTATGTCGGAGAAGACGGGAAACCGCATCGTCCGGTCGTTATCCATCGTGGTGTTGTTTCAACGATGGAACGGTTTGTCGCTTATTTACTTGAAGAATACAAAGGGGCATTTCCAACATGGCTGGCACCGGTTCAAGTCCAAGTGATTCCGGTATCCCCTGAAATCCATTTTGACTTTGCAAAAACCGTTCAAGAAGAGTTGAAAAAGGCCGGTATACGTGTTGAATTGGATGCCCGCAATGAAAAAATGGGTTATAAAATTCGTGAAGCACAAGTTCAAAAAATCCCATACATGCTTGTTGTCGGGGATAAAGAAATGGAAGAAAAAGCCGTCAACGTCCGAAAATACGGAGAACAAAAATCGGAAACAATGGCATTTGATACGTTCTTAGCGCAAATTAAGCAAGAGGCAAGGAAATAGACGCATATTGTTGGACACTGTTGGACACCAGCTCCTTGAGAGTTGGTGTTTTTATCAAACGAACGCATATTTTGTCTGGTGAATTATTTAACAATTTCCCACATTTCGCTCTTATTCCCTACTTTTTTCTAAACAATGTTGTTTTTCTCGTTCTTTTTTGTTATACTACTTTTTGTTGTGTTTGCTTAATAAAAGCGAGCATTGACAATGAAGGATATCTATGCTATATTTAAAAAAGTGAAATTGAATACGGTTTGTGAAAAAGAAGAGGCACCCGCTTCTCACCTGGAGGACGCTTAAGCTGTTAACAGGTTTTGACTGGCAAACGATGATGTGAATGAACACGGAAATCTAATGTGCGGGTGTATGTACCCGCACTTTTTTATATTTGAAATAGTGGGGAATCGCTCTTTTCCAACCAAACCCAAGTATTCACAAAATCCTTTGGAGGTGTCTTAATATTAGCAAAGATATGATGGTCAACGAGGGCATTCGTGCTCGTGAAGTTCGTTTAATTGATGCGAATGGGGAACAATTAGGTATCAAATCAAAAGTTGAAGCCTTGGAAATTGCAGCCCGTAGAAATCTGGATCTTGTTTTAGTTGCTCCAAATGCGAAGCCGCCGGTAGCGAGAATCATGGATTACGGGAAATTTCGTTTTGAGCAACAAAAGAAAGAAAAAGAAGCTCGAAAAAATCAAAAAGTGATCAGTATAAAAGAAGTCCGTTTCAGCCCGACTATTGATGAACATGACTTCAATACAAAATTACGGAATGCCCGGAAATTTTTAGAAAAAGGCGATAAGGTGAAAGCATCTTTACGCTTTAAAGGTCGGGCAATCACCCATAAAGAAATTGGTCAAAAAGTACTGGATCGTCTGGCAGCAGAATGTTCAGATATTGCTGTTATCGAATCAAAGCCAAAAATGGAAGGACGCAGCATGTTCTTGGTACTTGCACCAAAAATTGAAAAGTAATCAAGGAGGAAATTGTTATGCCTAAAATGAAAACGCACAGTGGCTCTTCAAAACGCTTCAAGAAAACAGGAACCGGTAAATTGAAACGTTCCCATGCTTACAGAAGCCATATGTTTGCAAATAAAACACAAAAACAAAAACGGAAACTTCGTAAAGGTACACTTGTATCTTCCGGTGACTATAAACGCATCAAACAAATGATCTAATGATCAGGCTGTGTTGCAGCTTATTTAGTAAGTGAAAATCAACACGAAGAACAGAGTTATTTTAAATAGGTAAGAATTACTAGGAGGTTTTTAAACTATGGCACGTGTAAAAGGTGGTACTGTTACGCGCAGACGTCGTAAAAAAGTACTGAAATTAGCAAAAGGGTACTACGGTTCGAAACATCGTTTATATAAAGTTGCAAATCAACAAGTTATGAAATCGTTAATGTATGCATATCGTGACCGCCGTAAACGGAAAAGTGAATTCCGTAAATTATGGATCACTCGTATTAATGCGGCAGCACGCCAAAACGGTCTTTCTTACAGCCGTTTAATGCATGGGTTAAAACTTGCCGGTATTGAAGTAAACCGCAAAATGCTTGCTGACCTGGCTATTGCAGACCCACAAGCATTTACCCAACTGGCTGATACTGCAAAAGCACAATTAAACAAGTAAAAGGTGGACGGGACTTATTCATTAGAAAAGGTCCCGTTTTCTTTTTGAGGTGAAATATTGGTGCTCCCTTAATAAAGGTGCTTTTTATAAAATACTAACTCACTCAGTGGCCGGAAACAATATTCCTCGCAGTAAAGCTTCTTACATAAAAAATCATCATATCTTTACCGGTTTTTGTATAGGCTTAAATAGAGAAGCTTCCCTTTGATGATTAAGAATATCAAGTGTTGCAACTTAGAACAATGGGAGGGCAAAAGATGGGTGAAAAAACAAATTATGTGTTATCATTCTTGGAGTTTAGCGGATTTTTCGCACCCGTGGCATTTATTCTCTTTCATATTGTCAGACAATTCCTGTTTATTCCGGCTGTTATAGTATGCTTAGCAGGTGGTCTACTATTCGGTTCCGTGTTTGGCAGTCTTTACTCATTAATTGGCTTAACCATATCCAGTTTTCTCATTTATTTTCTTTTAAAATTGTTCCCAAGTGTTCATAACCGTCTGCATCAAATCAAATTGAAATGGTTCGGACCATATACAAATCTCACCCACGGTCAAATTGCTCTTTTAAAACTGATTCCTTTTATGCATTATCAACTGCTTAGTTATTGTCTTTTGGAGCGGAACAAAAATTTCCAAGATTATGCAGTAGGTTCATTGTATACCAATATACCCGTTGTCATCTTTTATACAGTGTTTGGCCAATTTTTTAATTCCTTTACCCCGACAATGGCCGTCATCTTTCTCATTGCACTATCTGTATTGATTGTGGTCTTGCGGGAAAAATTTGTTGTCATCAAGTGGAAAGACTTCTTTAAAGCAACTTCCTGAGTTTTTTGTAAACCTTCTGTAAAGGCAGTTGTTGTTCCTCTTATTTTATCCCATTCTTTCACGCCCAAATCTTGTATTCACGGCAGATTTGCGCCACAGTGTGAAAAAGTGCTAAGAAGTGTTTTCTTGGCACTTTTCCTATACGGTAAGATTGGTTCAACTAACCATCAGTGGGATAAAGAAAAACCTGCTGCTGGAGAGTTCAATTTATTATAAAAATCACATTGTTTGATTCGGTAAGTTGTCATCAGAATTAAGAAATTCTTTAATGGGACTTTTCCAATCAATTTTAGCATTTTTATAATGTTGGAAAATATGTTGTTCGATTGTTTTAAAATCATTTTTTGTTAACCCTTTTAATGCTCCCACATCTTTTGGAAAAACAAATATCGAAATAACATCAAATGAATCCGTTGTAGTTCCTAAATATTTTTCACCTTCAAATAGAACCCCTTTATAAGTTAAAGTGAAATTTTTGCGGACATTATTTGGGTCATCCAGAAAATAAAACCGTTTTTGCTCATGGGCAAGTTCGAGTTTCCGCTTTGGATGTAACAAATAACGGATCCCGCTATATATAAGGAGAAGAATGATCATCAGAAAGATAATACGAATTAATAGTCCCATATAAATGCCTCCTTGATAGATGTTCTATACGCAAAACAATTATCCTTCCGTCCATATTACTAATGCTACGAAATGGAAGGAAAAAGGTTTCAGTTTTTGTTTCTTTTGATATAATTTTTTTAGTACTTTTTTTGACAAGGAGAATCCAAGATGAATGACCAATTAAAAGTAAAATTAATAAAAGAAGATGCCAAATTACCTCAGTATGCCAATCCGGGTGATGCCGGATTAGATTTATTTTCAGTAGAGGAGAAAATAATTAAACCGGGTGAGTTTGAATTAATTTCTACCGGGATAAGTCTTGAATTGCCACCCGGAACTGAAGCACAAGTTCGTCCAAGAAGCGGACTGGCACTAAAACACGGGATAACCTTACTAAATAGCCCCGGTACCATTGATGAAGGATATAGGGGGGAAGTGAAAGTAATGTTAATCAACCATGGGAAGAAAGAATTTAAGGTAGAAAAACATATGCGCATAGCCCAAATGGTCGTCGCACCGGTAACCAGGATGAACGTCATTGAAGTGGAGGAAATTTCTGATTCCGTAAGAGGAGAGGGCGGATTCGGGTCGACAGGATGGTAATCGTCCGCCATTTTGCAACCGGGAATTTGCTAAAAGGAATTGAGCATAATTGTTAGCTAAAATTTGAACGAGTATCATGTTTTTCAATTTAGGAGGGATCGATTTGATAAAATTAGATGAAACATTATTGATGTTGAAAGAGTTAACCGATGCAAAAGGAATTCCCGGAAATGAACGGGAAGTACGTGAGGTCATGAAAAAATACATATCACCTTTTGCTGATGAAATAACCTATGATGGCTTAGGAAGCTTAATTGCTAAAAAAGTTGGTGAAGGCACCGGTCCAAAAATCATGCTTAGCAGTCATTTGGATGAAGTAGGATTTATGGTCACGAATATTGATGATAAAGGATTCATCCGGTTTCAAACAGTTGGCGGTTGGTGGAGTCAAGTCATGCTGGCTCAACGTGTCACCGTTGTTACTTCAAAAGGTGAATCGATTACCGGCGTCATTGGATCAAAACCACCACATATTTTACCTTTAGAAGTACGAAAGAAACCGTTCGATGTGAAAGATATGTTTATAGATATCGGAGCAACCTCCAAAGAAGAAGCAACTTCATGGGGGGTACGACCGGGAGATATGATCGTCCCTTATTTCGAATTCACCGTAATGAAAAATGAAAAATTCCTGCTTGCCAAAGCTTGGGATAATCGAATTGGCTGTGCGGTAGTTATCGATGTATTGAAAAACTTACAAAAGGAAAAACATCCAAATATCGTTTACGGTGTTGGAGCGGTTCAGGAAGAAGTCGGCCGCCGTGGGGCAAAAACTGCAGCTTATCAAATTGAACCGGATATCGGTTTTGCATTAGATGTCGGAACAGCAGGGGACACACCGGGCATAACGGAAAAAGAATCGCTCAGCAAACTGGGAGACGGACCACAAATAATCATTTATGATGCTACATTGGTTTCCCATAAAGGTTTACGTGAGTTTGTGACAAGTGTAGCCGATGAACTGAACATTCCTTATCAGTTTGAATCCATTCCGGGTGGGGGAACAGATGCCGGTTCTATTCATTTGATAAAATCCGGTGTACCATCGATGGCGATTACCATATCGACACGTTACCTTCATTCCAATGCCAGCATCATTCACAGGGATGATTATGAAAATACGGTAAAATTATTAACGGAACTTGTAAAGCGATTGGATCGAAAGACTGTAAATAAAATTAAGTTTGAATAAGTGAAGACGAAAAGAACCGGTGAAGTTGCCCGGTTCTTTTTTACTCTTATAATTAAAAAACGATTTAAACGAATTTGCCATAATCCGGAACGGCAATGGTATCAAATTCATTGACAAGCTTTGTTAATCCCTGTTCAAGCTCCTCGCCTTCCATTGGCAATCCGTGACCTGTTACAGCTACTCGAGGGTGTAAGGCAGCTAATTTTTCCACCGATTTTTTGGCTAGTTGCCAATCAGTTGTTAAATAACGGGGTGGTCCGTTCACTTCCCGTTCCTGGACAAGTACTTTTGCAAGTGAATCTTGCTTTACGGTAATGAAAGCATCACCGGCAATTAAGGTTCGATCTTTTTCACGGAATAAAGAAATATGTCCGTCTGAATGTCCCGGTGTATGAATCCATTTCCATTCGGACAAATACGGTAATTCTCCGTTATCCGGGAGAGGCTTCACGTGATTGCCTAAGTGTACTCCTTCATTCGGGAACATTGGCGATATTTTTGCAACAAGGCCACCCTCAACCGTTCCGTCCGGGTCCGGATAATTTTTTTGCCCGGTTAAATATGGAATTTCCAATGGATGTGCGTATACAGGAACATCCCATTGAGTAAGTAATTTTTCTATTGAGCCAACATGGTCAAAATGTCCGTGAGTTAAAATGATGGCTTCCGGTTTTGCATTTTCGCCAAATATTTCTTCAACAATTTCAAAAATCTTTTCTTCTGATTCAGGCATTCCTGTGTCTATTAAGACAAAATCGTTGCTTGTCCGAACCATCGCAATATTGACGATTTGAATGGTGTAGGAAAAAACTCCCTCCGCCACTTGTTGGACAAGGCCATTTGTTAACGATGTCATCGGTATAAACTTTCCATCCATCGTTTGATTTTCTTGCCGGTGTTCCATTATTTATTTAATCCTTCTTCTAGATTTTCCAGCATCATTTTTTGCTCATTTGGATCTGCATTTTGCCAAATTACTTCAAATAGGACACCAAGTCCCGGAAGCATTTTTTCTTCACCGACTTGAATAGCATCAACAATCGTTTCTCGCAATTGATCTTGTGAATTACCTGCAATATTTTCTTTAACCGCATTTCGTAAATTGAAGTTCATGATTTCAGCCTCCTCTTTAATTTGCTAATAAGAAAAATATAAATTTTTCAATTTCTACTTTCCTAATGCATACGTGCTCTTGCGGCTTTGCTTTCGCTAAAGGCTCGGACACCCAAGTTTTCTTTATCAACGTTATTGTTTTACTTTTTGTGGTGTATTATGTATAAGGAATTCGATATAATGAAAAATATCGTTAGAACAAGAATCTGAAGGAGAAACATATGAAACTTATTCAATCCAAAAAAAATGAAAAAGTAAAACAGTGGAAGAAACTGCTGACGAGAAAAGAGCGGGATAAATCCGGTTTGTTTATTATTGAAGGGGAACATTTGGTTGAAGAGGCCCATTCAGCTGAACAAATTGTCGAGCTGATTGTCACCGAACAATATTATGCAAAATTGCCAAAAACAAAATTTGGAGGTATCGATTTATTCGTAATCGCCAACGAAATAGCAAAAGTGATTTCGGATACAGAAACGTCACAGGGCATTTTTGCTGTCTGCAAACAACCGGAATCAAGGAGAGTAGAAGGAAAAACATGGTTATTAATTGATGCTGTACAAGACCCGGGTAATATCGGGACAATGATTCGGACTGCAGATAGTGCCGGTCTTGATGCCATCATTGTTGGAGAGGGTAGTGTAGATATTTATAATGCAAAAGTATTACGTGCGGCTCAAGGAAGTCATTTCCATTTACCCATCATTCGAGGCAACCTGCATCAATGGATTGAAAAACTGGAGCAAAATAACATCCCGATCTATGGTACCGCACTGAAAAATGCTGTATCAATGTATGAAGTGACACCGGTTGATAAGTTTGCATTAATTGTCGGGAATGAAGGGCAAGGCGTGAATGAAGAGCTGTTAAGGAAAACAGTGAAAAATTTATACATCCCGATTTACGGAAAAAGTGAATCATTAAATGTATCAGTTGCAACCGGAATCCTCCTTTATTATTTAAGAAGACGATAATTTTTCGTTCATGCCCATTGCTATTCCGTCAAAGTCTCGCTATAATAATAAAATAAATTAATCCATATAAAAGTAATGATTGAGGCTCATTCGTTTGGGTCATTTTGCTCAAGGGAGAAAATGCCGCGACTGGAAGCATTTTTAGCAAAATCCAAATGAACCTTCACCTCATGAACTCTCATCGGGACCACTTCTACATTTATACATACCTGAGAAGTGTAAAGATCGAGCGGGAAGACCGTTATGTGAATGAAGTTGGACGCAATTGGACCGTAAATATGGGGGATTGCGTCAATAAGGGTGGTACCGCGACCATAATCCTCGTCCCTTTACGGATGGGGGTTTTTATTTTGTGTAAAAATAGGAGGTTACAATCGTGAAAGAACGTTTACAAGAGCTAAGACAAGAAGCATTGGAAAAAATTTCACAAGCAACGGACTTAAAACAACTAAACGATGTCCGGGTTGCTTATTTAGGAAAAAAAGGCCCGATTACCGAAGTGTTGCGTGGGATGGGAAGCCTTTCTGCAGAAGAACGTCCGGTCATTGGAGCGCTTGCCAATGAAGTACGGGAAGAGATATCTACTCAGCTGGAAGCAAGAAAAGCAGAATTGGAAGAAGAAGCTATTCAGAAGAAATTGGCTGAAGAATCCATCGATGTGACATTGCCGGGACGTCCGGTCAACCATGGCAGTCACCATCCATTAACGAAGGTTATTCAAGAAATTGAGGATTTATTTATCGGGTTGGGCTATTCGATTGCGGAAGGTCCGGAAGTGGAAACCGACTACTACAATTTTGAAGCGCTAAATTTACCAAAAGACCATCCGGCTCGTGATATGCAAGATTCTTTCTATATCACAGAGGAAATTTTATTACGGACACAAACATCACCGGTTCAAGCACGGACAATGGAAAAATTTAAAGGCAAAGGACCGATTAAAATTATTTGCCCTGGAAAAGTATACCGCCGCGATAATGACGATGCGACTCACTCCCATCAATTCATGCAAATTGAAGGATTGGTCGTTGATGAAAACATCCGCATGAGTGATCTGGTCGGTACATTAGAGATTTTCGCGAAAAAAATCTTTGGTGAAGAACGGGAAATTCGTCTCCGTCCAAGTTTCTTCCCATTCACAGAACCGTCTGTTGAAATGGACATTACGTGTAAAATTTGCAGTGGGGAAGGTTGCTCCGTATGTAAAGGAACCGGTTGGATAGAAATACTCGGTGCTGGCATGGTGCATCCGAATGTTTTACGTATGAGCGGTTTTGATCCGGAAAAATATACCGGCTTTGCGTTCGGGATGGGACCGGAGCGGATTGCCATGTTGAAATACGGTGTGGATGATATCCGAAATTTCTATATCAATGATGTCCGATTCTTAAAACAATTTTTCGCAGCCGATATTCCAGTTTCAACAGAGTCAAGTACCAATGCAGTTTTTGAACAAAGCGGCATCCTTGGCAGCGAATAAAAATCTTAAAAAATCTATAACAGTGTGTAGGAGGAATAATTGATGCTTGTTTCATATAAATGGCTCGGGTCATATGTCGATGTTAGTGACGTGACTCCGGAAGAACTTGCGGAGAAAATTACGAGAACGGGAATTGAAGTGGAAGGAATTGAACAAAAAGGAGCAACAATGAAAAATATTGTTGTCGGTCATGTACTGACTTGTATCGATCACCCAAATTCCGACCATCTTCATCTTTGCCAAGTGGATATTGGAGAAGGGGAGCCGGTTCAAATTATATGCGGTGCCCCGAATGTCGCAGCCGGACAAAAGGTGATTGTCGCAAAACCGGGTGCAAGAATAGGTGGCAATGTAAAAATCAAAAAAGGAAAAATCCGCGGAGAAATCTCGAACGGAATGATTTGCTCCTTACAAGAGCTTGGAATTGAAGGGAAAGTCGTACCAAAAGAATATGCGGATGGGATTTATGTGTTACCGGAAGATGCAAAAGTTGGTAGCGATGCCCTTGCCCTGCTAAATATGGATGATTCGGTGCTCGAACTCAGTCTTACACCGAACCGAGCCGATTGTATGAGTATGATCGGGGTTGCTTATGAAACAGCGGCGATTTTAGGAAAAGAAGTAAAACTGCCGAAAATCACACTCGCACCAAGCAGTGAAAAGGCGAGCGACTACATTTCGGTAAAAGTAGATACGCCGGAAGATGCACCGTTATATACGGCAAAAGTAATCAAAAATGTAAAAATCGGTCCATCACCTTTATGGCTGCAAACAAAACTGATGGCTGCCGGAATTCGTCCCCATAATAATGTGGTCGATGTCACAAACTTTATTTTATTAGAATATGGTCAACCGCTTCACGCCTTTGATTATAACCGTCTCGGCTCAAAAGAAATCCTTGTACGCCGAGCAAAGGAAGGAGAAAAAATCATTACCTTGGACGATGCTGAACGCACCTTAACCTCGGAACATCTTGTCATTACGAATGGGCAAGAACCGGTTGCTTTAGCCGGTGTCATGGGCGGCGCTAATTCAGAAGTCACTAATGACACGTCAACTATATTACTGGAATCAGCGTACTTTGACAGCCATGTCATCCGGAAGGCTTCGAAAGACCATGGACTTCGTAGTGAAGCAAGCAGTCGCTATGAAAAAGGCATTGATCCATTGCGCGTCCGAGAAGCTTCGGAACGGGCATGTGCCTTAATTGCTGAAATTGCCGGTGGAGAAGTGCTGGATGGTATGGTTGTCCATGATACATTAAATATTGAACCGGTCACGGTCACAATCGAACGGGCAAAAGTAAATCAATTTTTAGGTACCGATTTATCTTTAGAAATCGTTGCAAACATTTTAGCAAGATTGCAATTCCCGTATAAACAAGATGGCGATGCATTCGTTGTTGACATTCCTTCGCGCAGATGGGACATCACGATTAAAGAGGACCTATACGAAGAAATTGCCCGACTATACGGATACGATAATATTCCGAAAACACTTCCCGACGGCGCACAAACGGCAGGTGGCTTAACTCCTTATCAAAAGAAACGAAGGATTGTTCGGGAAATATTAGAGGGAGCAGGTCTTAATCAAGCGGTCACTTACTCATTAACAAGTGAAGAGAAGTTTGCACATTTCACATTGGAAAAATCGGCGCCAATTAAATTAGCAATGCCGATGAGTGAAGAACATGCGATATTAAGACTTAGCTTATTGCCACATTTATTGGAAGCGGTCGCCTATAACAAAGCAAGAAAAAATGACCATGTTGCCTTGTTTGAAACAGGTGCTGTGTTTATTTCACAAGGGGAAAACATCCAACCGAAAGAACGTGAACATCTTGCCGGTGTCATGACCGGGCTTTATGTCAACCATCCTTGGCAAGGCGAAAAACGGGTGGTCGATTTCTATGTGGTCAAAGGAATTTTGGAAGCCTTATTTGAAAAACTACAAGTTCATTCACGGATTCGTTATGAAAAAGCCAATATCGACGGGATGCATCCCGGTCAAACCGCAACAATATTGTTGAATGATGAGACAATCGGTTTTGTCGGGAAAATTCATCCAAATATGGAAAAACAATACGATGTGAAAAATGTTTTTGCCTTTGAACTTGATTTAGAACAATTGTTAAATACGGAAACAGCACCATTGGCCTATGAAGCAATTCCAAGATTTCCAAGTATCTCCAGGGATATTGCATTAATTGTCGACAAAGAAAAATCAGCCGGTGAACTGGAACAAATCATTACTGAAGCAGGTGGAAAATTATTAAAAGAAGTAAGAGTATTCGACGTTTACCAAGGCGATAAAGTTGAAGCCGGGAAAAAATCCGTTGCTTTCACCCTTACGTATCTTGACCCTGAAAGAACCCTAACCGACGATGAAGTAACCAAAGTGCATGAGAAAGTATTGGCGGCACTTCATGAAAAAGCAGGTGCAGAGTTAAGAAAATAGATGAAAACCGTAGCTGTCCGATCAAAAGGCGACCAAAAGAAACCCGGTCACCCTTTCTGATGGGACAGTTTTCGTTTATATATCCGAAAGGCGAGTCAACTAAATCATTTATAATCGTTTGTGCTTAACATCTCTCGTTTGGAAATCAACTTCTAAAACAGTAATGAAAAATGAATTTCCCTTCCCAATTCTTTTTATTTCATGCTATGATAAAAAAGGATGCTGACGATTGGAGGTATGAACTTGTCAGACAAACAAAAGAATCGCATTCCCGTTGAAATATATGGACAAAATTATATGATTGTTGGAACCGAGTCACCGGAACATATTCGTAAGGTTGCCGAACTGGTGGATGAAAAAATGAAAGAAATTAAAAATAAAAATGCTTCATTAGATACTAGTAAATTGGCCGTTTTAACAGCGGTTAATGCAGTGAATGAATATTTACTAATCAAAGAAAAACTTGAGGTGTTGGAAAGGGAACTCCGAAATAACGGAAATGAGAGGTAACAAGTCATTTCTGTTTCCAACCGATTTTTTATTGAAACAATGAATTGATATTGATATAGATTGCTAGGAAAAACTAAGGCTAAAGGGTTGACAAGTATGTTCAGTATGATTTTATTTTTCCTTTTTTTTATGGGATTTATTATTGGTTTAAAAAGAGGTTTCATTTTACAAGCCATTCATTTAACCAGCTTTTTTATCGCCTTTTTTATTGCAGTGATGTACTACAAAGACCTTGCTGTACGTTTAACCTTGTGGATTCCTTATCCGACTATAAGTGATAATGACACATTGCAATTAATACTGGGAGCGGTGAATGCCGAACAGGCTTTTTATCGGGGGATCGCCTTTTTTATCATCTTTTTTGCTGTCAAAATCGTTTTACAAATTATCGGTTCGATGTTGGATTTTGTTGCCAGATTTCCAATTATCAGGCAACTGAATGTTTGGGCCGGCGGGATTTTAGGTTTTCTGGAAATTTATTTAATCTCATTTTTGATTTTATATATGATGGCTCTTCTTCCAATTGGAAAAGTGCAAACATGGATCGATCAATCGTGGGTGGCTAAAGCTGTTATTGAACACACGCCAATCCTATCGCAACAACTTTATCGGATGTGGTTTTGAAAGAATTGTAATGTCCTCATTTACCCCGCACAAACGGTCACTAAATCTTCCTTCTGTGGTAAGTTAAATCAGAGGTGGAAAAAAGGAAGACAAGTGTCCAATGGGTTTAACTAACCATCAGTGTTACAACTGATGGTTAGTTTCACTTTATCCCGCACAAACGGTTACTAAATCTTCCTCTTGTAACTTAAGTTAAATCAGAGATGGAAAGGAGGAAGATAAGCGCCCGTAAGTGCCCGATTGGTTCAACTAACCATCAGCGGGAAGAAAACCCCGCTGATGGAAGTTTCACTTTATATAAAGAAATGATAAAGTAAAAGGAGTAAATAAACTTTTCATGCGAAATCGATTAAACGATGGGACTAGTTTTTTTAACGGTTCAGTAAACTGAATTTTTTAAAGGTGATTATAATGATTGATAACAAAAGGGAAGTCATTCGTCTTCTGGAAACGATTGCGATTTACATGGAATTAAAAGGAGAAAACCCGTTTAAAATCCAGGCATTTCGTCGGGCTGCGACAACGCTGGAACAAGATGAACGAACGTTGTCTGAAAATGATCAGTTTACCGCTCTTCCCGGCATCGGAAAAGGGACAGCCGCTGTTATTAAAGAATTTCTTGAAACCGGTCAGTCGGACATGTTAAAACAACTACAGGCAGAAGTCCCAAAAGGCTTAATCCCGCTTTTGCAAATTCCCGGACTCGGGGGGAAGACGATCGCAAAATTATATAATCTACTCGGTGTGGAAAATATAGATGACTTAAAACGGGTGTGTAGAGAGGGAAAAGTGCGTGCATTAAAAGGCTTCGGCGTTAAAACAGAAGAAAAAATTTTAAAAAGTATTGAACAAATGGAAGGATTGCCGCGACGTTTCCCGCTTGCCTCTGTCTTACCGATTGTCGTTTGGATTGAAGAGCAGCTGTCGGAAATGGATGCGGTGAAAAACTACTCTCGTGCCGGCAGCGTGAGAAGAGTAAAGGAAACAGTCAAAGATTTGGATTTTATTATTGCAACGACTGAACCGGAACGAATGAAAGAGCAACTTTTAAATATGGCAAATATTAAAGAAGTGACCAATCAAGGAAATACAAAAATCTCTTGTGTATTTTCTTTTGATTTTGATATATCGGCGGATTTCCGTTTAGTAAAGCCGGATGAATTTGCAACGACCTTGCATCATTTTACCGGTTCAAAAGAACATAATATTCGTATGCGGCAAATTGCCAAAGAACGCGGTGAAAAGATAAGTGAATACGGTGTGGAACAAATAGAAACCGGAAAAGTATTAACTTTTGAAACAGAGACTGATTTTTATCACCATTTTAACTTACCGATTATCAGTCCGGAATTGCGGGATGACGGGACGGAAATTGACCGGATTGATTTGTTGGATGAATTGGTCAAACTGGCAGATATTCGCGGTGATCTCCACATGCATACGACATGGAGCGATGGCGCTCATTCGATTGAAGAAATGATTGACGCATGCCGAAAACGGGGATATGAATATATGGCCATTACAGATCATTCCCAATCTTTAAAGGTAGCCAACGGTTTATCACCGGATCAATTACGAAAACAAATGGATATCATCCGTCAGTTGAATGAAAAATATTCTGATATCATGGTTTTAGCCGGAATAGAGATGGATATTTTGCCGGATGCGACATTTGATTACGAGGATGAATTGCTGGCTGAAGCCGATCTTGTTATCGCCTCTATTCATTCTGCATTTGGACAAAGTGAAGAGTTAATCATGAAAAGACTCACGGCAGCATGCAAAAGCCCGCATATCGATATTATTGCCCATCCGACCGGAAGAAAAATAGGGATCCGGGAAGGCTATCCGGTTAACATTGACAGACTGATTGAGTTGGCAAAAGCAACAAATACCATTTTAGAATTAAACGCCAGTCCAAGACGTTTGGATTTACGAAAAGATCATCTGATAAAAGCACAACAAGCCGGTGTAAGTCTAATCATAAATACGGATAGCCATCACCGTGATACATTAGCTAATATGGAAATCGGTGTTCAATATGCAAGAAGTGCTTGGATAAAGAAGGATATGATTGTTAATACAAAAACAGCAGGGGATTTATTATCATTTTTAAAGAAAACTCGGGCGTCCGAGCCTTTAGGCGAGAGCAGAGCCGCAAGAGCACTTATGCGTTAGGAAAGTAGAAATTGAAAAATTTATACTTTCCTATTAGCTGAAAAAGCGGAACTAGAGACCTCTCATTACACTAGAACGAAAGGAGAATTTCTCCGTGAACAACAAAGCGATTGAAACACTGGAATTTCATAAAATTCGGAACCAATTAATGGGTTATGCATCATCAAGCTTAGGAAAAGAAATGGTTGAGCAACTAACTCCCTCTACTGATTATCAAGAAGTAATCAAAAGACAGGAAGAGACCGATGAAGCAGCAACCGTTATTCGTGTAAAGGGGCATGTTCCTTTAGGCGGTATATTTAATATTTTACCGGCAATCAAACGGGCAGAAATTGGCGGAATGCTTCATGTCGATGAATTTGTTCAAATTGCAAGCACGATTCGAGCAAGTCGACAGTTGAAAAATTTTCTTGAGGATGTTACAGATGAAGAAGATTTACCAATTTTAAAACAATATTATGAAAATATGAATCCTCCTGCCGATTTGGAACGTAGAATTAATGCGGCAATTAATGAAAATGGTGAAGTGATCGATAGTGCCAGTGAAAAATTACGTTCCCTTCGAACACAAATACGCAGTTTTGAAGGGAGAGTTCGGGAAAAGTTAGAAGGGATTATTCGCTCATCCAGCGCTCAAAAAATGTTGTCCGATGCAATCATCACCATCCGCAATGATCGATTTGTTATTCCCGTCAAGCAGGAATATCGCACACATTTTGGCGGAATGGTGCACGATCAATCCGCTTCCGGACAAACATTATTTATTGAACCGCAATCGGTAATACAATTAAATAATGAACTGCATCAAGCAAGAATGAAAGAGCAGATTGAAATTGAACGGATCCTTATGGAATTGTCAAAAGAAACAGCAGTGTACGGTGAAGAGCTAAAAATACTCGTCAGTCAAATACGTGAACTCGATTTTATGTTTGCCAAAGCAAAATACGGGGCAGATATGAAAGCGACAAAGCCGATGATGAATAACCGAGGAGTCGTCCGTTTATTTAAAGCTCGTCATCCGTTCATTCCAAAAAATGAAGTCGTCGCCAATGATATTGAATTAGGCACCGATTTTACCACGATTGTCATTACCGGTCCAAATACAGGCGGGAAGACAGTCACATTAAAGACGGTCGGCCTTCTTACATTAATGGCTCAAGCCGGTTTACAAATTCCTGCTCAAGACGGTTCCGAAGTGGCTGTGTTTGGCTCGATATTTGCTGATATTGGGGATGAACAATCGATCGAACAAAGTTTAAGTACATTTTCATCCCACATGGTCAATATTGTAGAAATATTAAAAGAAGTCGATACGGAAAGTCTGGTTTTGTTCGATGAATTAGGAGCTGGGACAGACCCGCAGGAAGGTGCCGCGCTTGCAATGGCGATTTTGGATGAAGTGCATAACCGGGGGGCCAGGGTAATTGCAACGACCCATTATCCTGAGTTGAAAGCCTATAGTTATAACCGGGAAGGAGTAACAAATGCCAGTGTCGAATTTGACGTAGAAACTTTGAGTCCGACATATCGCCTTTTAATCGGGGTACCGGGAAGAAGTAATGCTTTTGAAATATCAAAACGATTGGGATTATCTGAACGAATAATTGAGCGCGCAAAAACTCAGATTCATTCAGAAACAAATAAAGTTGATAAGATGATTGCTTCCCTTGAAGAAAAGACACGCCTTGCCGAGACTGAGGAAGAAGCAGCCCGAGAACATTTAAAGTTAGCTGAAAAACTTCATCATGATTTGCAACAAGCGATGACAGAGTTTAATGAGAAGAAAGATGAATTATATGAGAAGGCAAGGCGGGAAGCGAAAACCATTATAAAACAAGCAGAACATGAAGCGGATGAGATTATTAAACAATTAAGGCAAATGCAATTGCAAAAATCGGTTGAAATTAAAGAACATGAACTGATTGATGCAAAAAAACGGCTTGAGGAGGCGATTCCTGCTTCAAAACAGAAATTCGTCACAACAAAGAAACCCGTTCATTCTTTTCATCCCGGTGATGAAGTAAAAGTGATTAGTTTTGACCAAAAAGGGTATATAATTGAAAAAGTCGGAGATCACGAATGGCTAGTCCAAGTTGGTATTTTAAAAATGAAAGTCGATGAAAGCGACATGGAACGGGTAGCTAGCCAACCAAAGGCAGAACCGAGACCGATTACAACCATTAAAGGAAAAGAGTATCATGTTGGCCTTGAATTAGATTTGCGGGGAGAACGTTACGAGGACGCCTTGGTAAAGGTTGAAAAATACATTGATGATGCACTTCTCGCCGGTTACCCACGTGTTTCGATAATCCACGGCAAAGGAACCGGCGCGCTAAGAACAGGCGTACACAACTATTTGAAAAAACACCGGCAAGTAAAATCATTTCATTTTGGCAGTGCTAACGAAGGAGGAACAGGGGTTACGATCGTTGAGTTTAAATAACTGGCAAGAATGGGCGTCTTTCCTAGGGGTACATTGTAACAACAAACATATATAAATGAGGGATATTATGATGAAAGATTTTTGGGAGAGCAGTATGGTTATCCATTCAGCAAATTTCAGTGTTGCTATTTTATGTACGTTTGTCTTTTTAGCCATTTTTGAGCTGGTCACTAAGTATAATAACTGGGAAGAAATTAAGAATGGCAATATGGCGGTTGCAATGGCCACAGGAGGAAAAATTTTCGGTATCCTAAATATTTTCCGTTTCTCCATTACGCATAATGACACATTATTTGTAATGGTTGGTTGGGGGTGTTTCGGCTTTCTTCTCCTCCTGACTGCCTATTACATTTTTGAATTTTTAACACCAACATTTAATGTCGATGAACAAATTGCAAATGATAACAGAGCCGTTGGATTTATTTCCATGGTCATATCTGTCGGTTTATCTTATGTAATCGGTGCCGGAATCATTTAAGGTAAGGGGAGAAATGGCTTTGGAGAAACTTGGAAAAATCTTGCTCGTTTGTTGTGGAATTTTTCTGCTTTTTGGAATTCTATATTTTTTGTTCTATTCTTAACGGAGAGTCAAAGTCCTACTTCAAGATTGGAGTCGTCGCGGAAGATAGGTGGAGGGATTCGCCGCTTGTGCCCGATTACCTGACAATCAGTGGAGATTATTCTGTCCTTGCAAAATATCATATTTTAAGAGAAACAATGAAAGCTGCTTTGGAGACTAAGTGTATAGTTTTTTCCAAAGCAGCTTTTTTTGTACTTTTGCAAGGATATGATAATGTTCAGTAGCTCACAATAGATTTTTTATTTTAGAAAAATTTGAACTTGTAAACGTTTTTAAAATTAGATATTATTATTAATAGGGAGCAATAATATCATTTACATTTTGTTTTTAAACACAGGGGGGGAGAATATGGAGAATAAACCGTGGTTGAAACATTATCCGCCACAAATTCCGCACACACTTACCTATGAGGAGACTTCTTTGCAGCAATTATTGAAAAACACAGCAGAAAAGTATCCGAACAAAATAGCGATTCATTTCAATGGTAAGGAATTATCTTACCAGGAGTTATATGATTCAGCGTTAAAATTTGCCGGATACTTGCAGAAAATTGGTATTCAAAAGGGGGATCGGGTGGCGATTATGCTGCCAAACACTCCACAATCCGTCATTAGTTTTTATGGGGTTATGATGGCAGGAGGGATTGTTGTTCAAACAAATCCAATGTACACTGAAAGAGAACTGGCCTTTCAAATGAAAGACTCGGGTGCCAAGGCAATCGTCGCATTGGATATTCTATTTCCACGTATTAAGAAGATTCAAGGAGAAACAGAGCTGGAGCATATTATTATAACGGCTATTAAAGACTACTTACCATTTCCGAAAAATCTTGTATATCCGTTTATTCAAAAGAAACAATACGGTTATTCTGTGAAGGTTGAACATAAGGGGAATGATCATTTATTTACGGAAATAATGAAGCATCCGGCACTTCAAGAACCGATTATGAACATTAATTTTGAAGAAGACTTGGCAATTTTGCAATATACCGGCGGAACAACAGGGTTTCCAAAAGGGGTTATGTTGACCCATAAAAATTTGATCGCAAATACAAAAATGTGTCAAGCATGGTTGTATAAATGCAGAGAAGGAGAAGAAATTGTTCTCGGTGCCTTGCCGTTTTTCCATGTTTACGGGATGACGACTGTCATGATTTTATCTATTTTACAGGCTTCAAAAATGGTGTTAATTCCGAAGCCGGATCCGGAAGTATTATTAAAAACGATTCAAAGCCAGCGCCCGACGATGTTCCCGGGAGCACCAACAATGTATATCGGAATGTTGAACCATCCTGAATTATCGAAATATGATTTATCTTCAATCGATAGTTGTATAAGCGGCTCGGCTCCGTTACCTGTCGAAGTTCAGGAGCAATTTGAAAGATTAACCGGGGGAAAATTAGTAGAGGGCTATGGACTTACTGAATCATCACCGGTTACTCATGCAAATTTATTATGGGATGGCGAACGTGTAAAGGGCAGTATCGGATTACCATGGCCGGATACATTGGCGGAAATTCGGTCTGTGGAAACAGGAGAACCGCTGCCTGTAGGAGAAATTGGCGAACTGGTTGTCAAAGGACCTCAAGTGATGAAAGGCTATTGGAATCGGCCGGAAGAAACACAAGAGGTTTTAAAAGACGGATGGCTACATACCGGAGACATGGGTTATATGGATGAAGAAGGATATTTTTATATTGTTGATCGCAAAAAGGATATGATCATTGCGAGTGGCTATAATATTTATCCGAGAGAAATTGAGGAAGTATTATATGAACATCCTGCTGTTAAAGAAGTTGTCGTTGCCGGTGTACCTGATCCTTATCGAGGTGAAACGGTCAAAGCATATATTGTATTAAAAGAAGGTACAACTGTCACCGAAGACGAATTAAACAAATTCGCCCGGAAAAATTTGGCCGCTTATAAAGTTCCAAGAAAGTATGAATTTCGGGATGAACTGCCTAAAACAACAGTCGGGAAGATTTTACGTCGCCAGTTAGTGGAAGAAGAAAAAAGAAAGTTAAATGAACTTAATGAGAAGAAAGCATAACGAAATATAATATTAAATCATGGTATACAATTGACAAATGATAAATTACCTTTTATTATTGAGATATGAATGATTATTCATTCATATCTCTTTCTCTACAACAAAGAATGACAGAAGTAAAATTTGAAGGTGAACGAATTTGAAAAATCAAAAACCAAAGTACATGCAAATTATTGATGCTGCAGTTATTACGATTGCCGAAAACGGTTATCACCAATCACAAGTTTCAAAAATTGCAAAACAAGCAGGAGTTGCGGATGGAACCATTTATCTCTATTTTAAGAATAAGGATGATATACTGATTTCCTTATTTCGCGAAAAAATGGGTCATTTCATTACGGATTTAGAGGAAGTAACGAGAAGTAAAAACACGGCTTCAGAGAAACTGTTACTTTTAATTGAAAATCATTTCCGCAGATTATCTGAAGATTATCATCTTGCTATTGTTACTCAGCTTGAATTACGTCAGACAAACAAAGATTTACGCCTGCAAATTAATAGCATATTAAAAGGCTATTTAAAACTTGTCGATAAGATATTAGTAGAAGGGATAGAAAAAGGTGAGTTTGATAAAGATTTAGATATCCGACTTGCCAGACAAATGATTTTCGGTACAATTGATGAAACGGTAACGACATGGATCATGAATGACCATAAATATGATTTGGTCGGTCTGGCACCGAAAGTCCATCAGTTGCTGATAAACGGCTGCGGTAACAAAAACTAAGGGGAATATTTATTTTATGCTTCGTACCCGGTCACTTGCCGTAAAGCTTAAACAAAAATTTTTAAGTGTAAAAACATTTCTTAACGGTGAGGAGTAATTAGTCTCGGGTACGAACATTTAAATAAATAGAATAAGAAAATTTAGTTTCACTTTAAGGGGGATGGAAATGGCTTTTTTACACGCACAAATAGAAGGAAAAATAGCAGTTATTACGATAAACCGTCCACCGGCAAACGCACTTTCTCAAGAACTTTTGCTGGAATTGGACGAGGTGTTGACAGAGTTTTCTGCAAATGATGATGTGCGGGTGATCGTCATTCGAGGAGAAGGGAAATTCTTCTGTGCGGGTGCAGATATACGGGAATTTACAACAATTGGGTCACAAGAAAAGGCCTATGAATTGGCAAGAAACGGTCAACAATTAATGGATAAAATTGAGCAATATCCAAAACCGATTATTGCCTCCATTCACGGTGCTGCCTTAGGCGGAGGTCTTGAATTGGCAATGGGCTGCCATATCCGTCTTGTAAGTGAAAATGCGAAACTGGGACTTCCTGAGTTGTCACTCGGTATTATTCCCGGATTTGCCGGAACACAGCGCTTACCGAAATATGTAGGTGAACAAAAAGCATTGGAAATGATGATTACAAGTGAACCGATTAGCGGCACAGAAGCCTGTCAGTATGGTTTGGCATTACGGGCATTTCCGGAAGAAAAATTATTTGAAGAAACAATGAAACTGGCGGAAAAATTTGCCAGCAAAAGTCCAGCTTCTGTAAAAGCCGTTATTAATCTATTAAAATATACAAAAACAGAACAATTTGCTGAAGGAATTGAGCAAGAAGCAAAATGGTTCAGCGAAGTATTCCGAACAGAAGATGCAAAAGAAGGAATTCAAGCTTTTATTGAGAAGAGAAAACCGAATTTTGTAGGTAAATAATTTTATCGTTACCGTTTACCCATTTTCCAAAAAGGTAAATATAGATAATACTCTATTTGGCACAACTCTTTCAATAACACCTTATTAGGTGCTAATCATTTTATTAACATCAAAATCTATTAAACAATCTTAGGAGGGAGCAATGAATGAATATTTTTGTATTATTGAAAAGAACTTTTGATACGGAAGAAAAAATAACGATTGCGAATGGCTCAATCAATGAAGATGGTGCAGAATTCATCATCAATCCATATGACGAATATGCCGTAGAAGAGGCCATTCAAGTCCGTGATGAGCATGGCGGTGAAGTAACGGTTGTAACAGTTGGCGGTGAAGATGCCGAAAAACAATTACGTACTGCATTGGCTATGGGGGCAGATAAAGCAGTTTTAATTAATGTGGAAGATGACTTGGAAGTTTGCGACCAATATACAACAGCAAAAATAATTGCTGAGTATTTAAAAGATAAGGAACCGGATTTAGTTATTGCCGGAAATGTTGCCATTGATAACGGAACCGGTCAAGTTGGACCACGGGTTGCTGATTTGTTAGGTATTCCATATATCACAACGATAACGGATTTAAAAATTGACGGCAATCATGTAAGCGTTGTCCGTGATGTTGAAGGAGACGAAGAAAAGATTGAAGCCACACTTCCATTATTAGTTACAGCACAACAAGGATTGAATGAACCAAGATATCCGTCCTTACCGGGGATTATGAAAGCGAAAAAGAAACCGTTGGAAGAACTGGAACTGGATGATTTAGATATTGATGAAGAGGATGTCGAAGCAAAAACGAAAACAATTGAAGTTTATCTGCCACCAAAGCGGGAAGCCGGGAAAATTTTGGAAGGCGAATTAAAGGATCAAGTACAAGAATTAGTATCCTTGCTTCATAAAGAAGCCAAAGTCGTTTAATGATAGGGAATTTATTTGATTTTCGGAGCGATGATATCAGGAAAATTCAACCTGTTCATGGTTATTTCAACAAGGAGGGTAAATAATGGGAAGAAAAGTGTTAGTTTTAGCTGAAGTGAAAGACGGAAACTTAAGAAATGTTTCTTATGAAGCAATTGCCGCTGCGAAAACCGTTTCTGAAGGCGGCGAAGTAGTAGGTGTACTGCTTGGTGAATCTGTTCGGAATTTAGCAGAAGGGCTAATTCACTATGGTGCTGATCGGGTTGTTGTTGTAGAAAATGATAAGTTAAGCAATTACAGTTCAGACGGTTTTTCACAAGCATTTATTGCAGTTGTGAACGAGGAAGATCCGGAAGCAATTATTTTTGGTCATACCTCACTTGGGAAAGACTTATCACCAAAGGTTGCCAGTAAGCTGGATGCCGGTTTAATATCTGATGTAATCGATGTCGAAGTTGCCGGAGATAATGTTGTTTTTACTCGTCCAATTTACTCAGGGAAAGCATTTGAAAAGAAAATCGTAACAGATGGGATTATTTTTGCAACAGTAAGACCAAATAATATTGCGCCCCTTGATAAAGACGAATCCCGGAGCGGTGACGTAAGTACTCTTGAAGTAGAAATAAAAGATTTACGTACGATCATTAAAGAAGTAGTCAGAAAAGCAAGTGAAGGTGTCGATTTATCAGAAGCAAAAGTCGTTGTTGCCGGTGGGCGCGGCGTAAAGAGTGCAGACGGGTTTAAACCGTTGCAAGAACTTGCGGATGTATTAGGCGGTGCTGTCGGAGCATCCCGGGGTGCATGTGATGCCGGTTTCTGTGACTATTCATTGCAAATCGGTCAAACAGGGAAAGTTGTTACCCCTGACCTTTACATTGCTTGCGGCATTTCCGGTGCTATCCAACATTTAGCCGGTATGTCTAATTCAAAAGTTATTGTTGCGATTAATAAAGATCCGGAAGCAAATATCTTCAAAGTGGCAGATTACGGAATCGTCGGTGACCTGTTCGAAGTGGTACCGCTTTTAACAGAAGAATTTAAGAAATTAAAAGTCAATGCATAAAATATATGTAAAGTCCGGCACTCAACCGATAATGGTGCGAGAACCGGACTTTTATTTAGAATAGCAGTGGGGGTTCTTCATGCCCAAAAAAGATAGTTAGTTGAACCAATCGGACGCATGCGGGCAACTTATCTTCATTCTAAACTCAGAATCTTGAGGTGGGGGTGTTACTGCACGTTTAAAATACCACAATCCTGTAATTAGAGTCATAGTGTTGGTTATTTTTTCACGTTTAGGGTAAAATGGTTTATGAGCCAAATGTTTCACAAAACATTACTTACAGTGATATACTACTGTCGATAGCGATAAATCGTATAGGAGGGGTTTAACCTATGGCAATTGTAAAAGCAACGGATCAAAACTTTGCTGAAGAAACAAGCAAAGGTCTGGTTGTCGCAGATTTCTGGGCAACTTGGTGTGGACCTTGTAAAATGATAGCACCGGTTCTTGAAGAAATTGACTCAGAAATGGGCGATCAAGTGAAAATCGTTAAACTTGATGTTGATGAAAATCAAGAAACTGCTGCTAAATACGGGGTTATGAGTATTCCAACATTAATTTTCTTCAAAGATGGAGAAATTGTTGATAAAGTGATCGGCTACCGTCCGAAAGAAGCATTGGAGGAAGTAATCAACAATCATCTGTAATTTTTATTAGCCAAGAATATTAAATGAAGGCAGTCCTAATTTGGGCTGTTTTTTTAGCTACGAGAAAAGGATATTTTTTCAATTTTAAATTTCTATCACATAAGTGCACAAAGAATGCTTCACAGCACTTAGAGTGTAGGCTACGCAGTTGAAAAATCATTGGCTTTTTCAACAATTATACGACTTCCGAAAATCTCTTTATTTTTTCGGTCGACTTTTCAAAAATAAACCCACTCATTATGGAGTGAAAAATATGGAATCAAAGAAGATTATTCAAGAAAAACTAGCTTTGTTACCCAACCAGCCCGGCTGCTACTTAATGAAAGACAGGCAGGGTACAATCATCTATGTCGGTAAGGCAAAAATATTGAAAAATCGTGTTCGCTCATACTTTACCGGTTCACACGACGGCAAAACACAGGCACTGGTAAACGAAATTGAGGACTTCGAATATATTATCACTTCATCCAATATTGAAGCATTGATTTTGGAAATGAATCTAATAAAAAAACATAATCCAAAATATAACGTCATGCTGAAGGACGATAAAAGTTACCCGTTCATTAAACTGACAGCAGAACGCCACCCTCGCTTAATAATCACTCGGAAGGTGAAAAAAGATAAAGGGAAATACTTTGGACCATATCCGAATGTCTTTGCGGCCAAGGAAACAAAAAAATTGTTGGATCGGTTGTATCCTTTGCGGAAATGCTCAACCTTACCGAACCGCGTATGCCTTTACTATCACATCGGCCAATGTCTGGCTCCTTGTGTAAATAATATAAGTGAAGAAACATACAAAGAAATGACCGATGAAATCACCAAATTTTTAAACGGAGGCTACACGGAAGTAAAGAAACAATTAACGGAAAAAATGATGGAAGCTTCGGAGGCTCTTGATTTTGAACGAGCCAAAGAGTATCGCGACAAAATTAGTGCCATAGAAACAACAATGGAAAAACAAAAAATGACCATGCAGGATTTTGTTGACCGTGATGTATTCGGGTATGCGGTGGATAAAGGGTGGATGTGTGTCCAAGTGTTCTTCATTCGTCAAGGAAAATTAATTGAACGGGATGTGTCCATGTTTCCGTTTTATGATGACCCGGAGGAAGAAATGCTTACTTTTCTTGGCCAATTTTATGAAAAACCAAACCACTTTAAGCCGAAAGAAATTTTACTGTCAAAAGAAGTTGACGGTGAGTTGGCAAAAGAATTATTGGGCGTAAAAATCATTCAGCCGGCACGTGGTCAGAAAAAAGAGCTTGTTCAGTTAGCAACAAAAAATGCGACAGCTGCTTTGAAAGAAAAATTTTATCTTATTGAACGAGATGAAGAAAGAACGATTAAGGCCATTGAAAAATTAGGACAAGAAATGGGAATTTATCCTCCATACCGAATTGAAGCCTTTGACAACTCAAATATTCAAGGGACAAATCCCGTATCGGCCATGGTAGTTTTTATAAATGGAAAACCGGATAAAAAACAATACCGGAAATATAAAATAAAAACCGTAGAAGGTCCGGATGATTATGAATCGATGCGGGAAGTTGTTCGCAGGCGATATTCACGTGTGTTGAAAGAAAATTTACCACTTCCGGACCTGATTTTAATTGATGGCGGAAAGGGTCAAATTGAGGCTGCAAAAGACATACTACAAAATGAATTGAATTTGGAAATACCTGTAGCCGGTCTTGTAAAAGATGACAAGCATCAAACATCCAATCTTTTATTTGGGGATCCTTTAGAAGTGGTTCCTCTTACTCGGAATAGTCAGGAATTTTATTTACTGCAACGAATTCAAGATGAAGTTCACCGCTTTGCAATCACGTTTCATCGACAACTTCGGGGAAAAACATTGTTTCACTCCATTTTAGACGACATTCCAGGTGTTGGGGAGAAACGGAAAAGGCAACTAATTAAACATTTCGGTTCTGTTAGGAAAATGAAAGAAGCTGCTTTAGAAGATTTTCGGGCCATTGGAATCCCGGTGCATGTAGCTGAAACAATTATGGAAACATTAAAGAAAGAGGAAGAGGACGCTAAGGAATAAAGGCTTATAACAAATAAAATTTAAGAGGCGAGATTAGTAACAGGTTTATGGGACAAGTCAAGCGGAAAAATCAGCAGAACTGTCCCATAGGCTTGTCCAAATCGAGTCCTATGGGACAAAAAGGTTGAAAAAATTTAAAGGGCTTTCGTGTCCGCTTAAGGTAGTTTTTTTACGGATCCTAATAACATAAGTGAAAAATAAAGTTCCGAGTCCGTTAAAGGCAAATATTTTAACAGCCCCTAAAAATGCTAAAGCATCGGATCCCATTTAACGGTAAAAACGACCGTCCCGTCCCTTTTTTTTGAATGCTCATAGCTTTCCGCATAAACTTTTTTCATTTGTTGAATTTGTTCAGCTAAAAACCCTGCTTCTAATTGGAAGGTTGGGTTTGTTTTCGTCAATAGCCGATTTCTGATTAATTCACTTGATAACGTGAATTCCATTTCATCTTTCTTTTCATCGGTTACTGTTAATGTTCCCCAACCTGCATTGATAAAGAATTCAATAATTTCATTTATGGAAAAAAGAGGATATTTTCTAGCTAAACGTTTTCCGGCCCAATACAAAATATTTGGTGCCTCATTCCCTAATAATTCTTCCAACAATTCTTCGCGAATCAACTCATATCCGAAAGCAGGTACGGATAATTCACTAATATTTATTTCTTTTGTACTTTTTTTGCTCAATCAAGAATCCCCCTTTTCTTTAAATCTATTATATACAAAATCGCAATGATTTATTTAACTTTTTTTGTTGGATAAAAATTATTTTAATATATTAATTGAAATAAGTGGTAGAAATGGAAAATATTTATAAATCACTATTCCGAAGATTTAAACATTAATAAAAACACTTTAGAAATATTATTTATCTGTATCCGTTTTCTTGACGCTCCCTAAAAAAAAGTTTACAATGAACATGTCATATATTTGCCATAGTTTTCTAAATTCATAGTGAAGGATAATCTTAAGGGGGGTACATGTAAAGATGGCTGGTAACCGAGAGTTTTTCCACCGGAGATTACACTCATTGTTAGGGGTTATACCGGTTGGCCTGTTTTTAATCATGCATTTAATGCTTAACTACAATGCTACGAAGGGACCGGAGGCATTCAACAAAGCTGCCGGGTTCATGGAAAATCTTCCATTCTTACTATTTCTTGAATTTGCTTTCATTTATATTCCTATTGTATTTCATGCAATTTACGGGGTTTATATTGCATTTACGGCAAAACCTAATGTAGGCAGATTCGGAAAATTCCGGAACTGGATGTTTGTGTTGCAAAGATTCACAGGCATTTTTTTAATTATCTTTATTGCATGGCATGTGTGGGAGACACGGTTGGCAAAAGCATTTTTTGGAACTGAAGTTAATTTCGACATGATGGCAAATATAGTTGATAATCCGCTAATGCTAATTTTCTATATTATAGGGATAGTTTCGGCTACTTTCCATTTAGCAAACGGATTGTGGTCATTCTGTGTGAGTTGGGGGATTACGGTTTCGCCACGGTCACAACAAATTAATACATATGTAACCATGGCAATCTTCCTGGCATTATCTTATGTAGGTATTCGAGCTATACTTGCATTCGTATAATATCAAGAACCATTTTCAAAATACATTATTGATTTGGGCTATTTTATCTTAATCTTTTTTACGATAAATTTTTACCATGAATTGAAGGAGTGAGCCACAAAATGAGTAAAGGAAAAATCATTGTTGTCGGCGGCGGTTTAGCCGGTCTGATGGCAACTGTTAAAATAGCTGAAGCAGGAGTTCCTGTTGAATTGTTTTCACTTGTTCCGGTTAAACGTTCTCACTCTGTATGTGCACAAGGCGGGATTAATGGTGCGGTTAATACAAAGGGTGAAGGGGACTCACCTTGGCAACATTTTGATGATACGGTTTACGGCGGCGACTTTTTAGCAAATCAACCGCCTGTTAAAGCAATGTGTGAGGCGGCACCAGGAATTATTCACTTATTTGACCGAATGGGTGTAATGTTTAATCGTACATCTGAAGGACTTCTTGACTTTAGACGATTTGGCGGAACACTTTACCATCGTACTGCATTTGCCGGGGCAACTACCGGTCAACAGCTTTTATATGCATTAGATGAACAAGTTCGTCGCCATGAAGTAGCCGGACTCGTAACGAAACATGAGTATTGGGAATTTTTAGGAGTCGTTTTGGATGACGACCAAGTTTGCCGCGGGGTTGTTGCCCAAGATTTACGAACAATGGAAATCAAAACGTTTGCGGCTGATGCAGTTATTATGGCGACTGGCGGACTTGGTATGATTTTTGGGAAGTCAACGAACTCAATTATTAATACAGGATCTGCCCATGCTATTCTTTACCAACAAGGTGTCTATTATGCAAACGGAGAATTCATTCAAATTCACCCGACCGCCATTCCGGGGGATGATAAACTTCGATTGATGAGTGAATCTGCACGCGGTGAAGGTGGAAGAATTTGGACCTATAAGGATGGAAAACCTTGGTATTTCTTGGAAGAAAAATATCCATTATATGGAAACCTAGTACCTCGTGACATAGCAACTCGTGAAATTTTCCACGTTTGCGTTGACATGAAACTAGGAATTAACGGAGAAAACATGGTTTATCTTGATTTGTCCCATAAAGATCCACATGAGCTGGATGTAAAACTGGGCGGTATAATTGAGATTTACGAAAAATTCACCGGTGATGATCCACATAAAGTTCCGATGAAAATCTTCCCGGCTGTCCATTATTCCATGGGTGGTGTATGGGTTGATTATGATCAAATGACAAATATTAAAGGTTTATTTGCGGCAGGTGAGTGTGATTATTCACAACACGGTGCTAACCGTTTAGGAGCGAACTCATTATTATCTGCTATTTATGGTGGAATGGTAGCCGGACCAAATGCCGTTAAATATATTGAAGGTCTTGAAAAAAGCTCTGACTCTATTCCTTCCAGTCTTTATGAACGCTATCAGAAACAAGAAGAGCAAAAATGGGCTGATATCATGAATTTAGATGGTACGGAAAATGCTTATGTGCTTCATAGAGAACTTGGCGAGTGGATGACCGATAATGTAACAGTTGTCCGCTATAATGATCGTCTATTAAAAACAGATGAAAAAATTCAAGAATTGCTGGAGCGCTATAAAAATATCAATATTAATGATACGTCAAAATGGAGTAACCAAGGGGCATCATTTACGAGACAATTATATAATATGTTACAACTTGCACGTGTGATTACTCTCGGTGCTTATAATCGTAATGAATCTCGCGGTGCCCATTATAAACCGGAATTCCCTGAACGGAATGATGAAGAATGGTTAAAAACAACCATGGCAAAATTTGTCGGGCCGGATCAAGCACCTGAATTCTTTTATGAAGATGTCGATGTTTCGTTAATTTCGCCGCGTAAACGTGATTATACGAAAAAACATTAATTAAAGGGGAGGAATTTTTCAATGGCTGAACAACAAAAAACAGTGACTTTTATAATCCAAAGACAAGATACACCGGATTCTGCCCCTTATGAGGAGACATTTGAAATTCCATATCGCCCGAATATGAATGTAATCGCCGCATTGATGGAAATTCAACGGAATCCTGTTACAAAAGATGGGAAAAAAACAACACCGGTTACATGGGAAATGAATTGCTTGGAAGAAGTTTGCGGAGCTTGTTCAATGGTGATCAACGGGAAACCAAGACAATCTTGTTCGGCAATGGTTGATCAGTTGGAAGAGCCCATTCGTCTTGAACCGATGCGTACATTCCCGGTCATCCGTGACTTAATGGTTGACAGAAGCCGGATGTTTGATGCGTTGAAAAAAGTGAAAGCCTGGATTCCAATCGACGGTACATATGATTTGGGACCGGGACCGAGAATGCCTGAAACGAAACGTCAATGGGCATATGAACTGTCGAAATGTATGACATGTGGAGTTTGTTTGGAAGCATGTCCAAATGTAAATGACAAATCAAACTTTATGGGACCTGCCCCATTATCACAAGTTCGCTTATTTAACGCGCATCCAACCGGTGCAATGAATAAAGCAGAACGTCTTGCTGCAATTATGGGTGATGGTGGCCTTGCCAACTGCGGTAACTCGCAAAACTGTGTTCAAGCCTGCCCGAAAGGAATTCCGTTGACAACATCAATTGCTGCATTGAACAGAGAAGCGACTGTACAGATGTTCCGGAATTTCTTTGGCAGTGATTATTCTTATTAAAAATTTGCTGTTCATATATTAGATATAATTACAGATTTTATTTTCCAAACGAGAAAGACCACTCTTTTAAGGGTGGGATGAAAGTGAGTGCGGTACTTCAAGTATGCGAAGATCTACGTAGGTTTATCACATAAATAAACCATGATTTGATCGTGCCTATTATTGGAATAAATATGGTTGGTTGACTATAAACAAGTCAACCTTTTTTTAAAAACAGAAAACGAATGATTGTTCATTCATTTTGGACTTGTGGAGGTTTACCGTATGAAAAAAATAAATTATATTGAGGACTTTCAAACTTGGCAAAGCAATTTTGAATTTTTTATACCTATTAAAGTTCGCTTTAGTGAGACCGATATGTTCGGACATTTAAACAATACCGTCCCGTTTATTTATTTTGAACAGGTTCGAATCGAATTACTAAAATCGCTTAGTTTCATGGAAGAATGGAACCAAATCGACAGTCATGTTATCCCGGTCGTGGCAGATTTACAGTGTGATTATATCCAACAAGTATTTTTTGATGAAGAAATTAAGGTGTATATTAAAATTCATAAAATCGGACAAAGTTCCGTTGATCTGCATTATATGGGAAAAAAATTAAATGATTCAATCTGTTTCACGGGAAGAGGAACCTTGGTTAAATTAAATAAATTAACCGGAAAAGGTGAAAAATGGACCGAACACGAAATGAATACTCTGGAAAGACAAATGAAAAACGTTGCTAGAATATGACTTGACCTTTAAGTAACAAATTTGACCGCCTATTTCTCAATTGTTCATGAGAAAGGTGTCACTCCAATCCTTGCCTGCACATATGATATGGTGACGATTCATACCCATCCCCGCGTTTTCTAGCTGGCGAAGGCAAGGAGGGTTCATGTATTTGAAGGAAAATGATTTCACTCATAAGCCGTTATTGACAAAACGAGAAAGGGAAGTTTTCGAGCTGTTGGTCCAAGACAAAACAACAAAGGAAATTGCCCAAGAATTATTTATTAGTGAAAAGACAGTTCGAAACCATATTTCAAATGCCATGCAAAAGCTTGGAGTAAAGGGGCGTTCGCAAGCTGTCGTCGAACTTCTCCGGATGGGGGAGTTAAAGCTCTAAACAATACCGGCTATCCATAATGGTGGCCGGTTTAAACTTTTTTTCTACGCTCATATCAACTGGAAGCAATTCCCCAAAAATTTCAACTCAAAAAGAAAACCTCCGCTTAAAGGCTTTTGGTGTACTTTAATTACATTTACATTGCAAAAGGAATAGCCTTACGTTTGCAAAATACATCAATCATTCCCATACATAAGGAAAGACTGTTAAAAAGAGGTTCTATCTTGAAAAATGGTTGAATTTTTTCAGTAAAAGTTAGAAAATAAACTATAGTTCTTTTAGATGTATTTTAAAAAAATCAAGTGAAACTGTAGGGGTTTTCCACATCTCTACTGATGATTAGTTGAACCTATCTCTTTGTAAACTTGAAAATCTTGAGGTGGGTTCATATTGTCCGTACGGGATGGGATATAAATAGTTTAAGGAAACACCTGTAAGCAGCAAGTCCTAATATTTTTCATAAAAGTTTATCTTTTGCACATCCTGTGAATGTTAACAAGGATTGTTTAACGTCGAGAAGCTTAACAAATTTTAGGTGTCAATGGGGGGAACCATGTGGAAAGAACAATTGAAGAAAAGGTTGTAGCATCTATTGAAAAAGACTTGCGCTATATTTCCGGTATAATAAAGCAAAAAGGCCGGGAAATTTTAAGTAATTATTCAATAACACCCCCTCAATTTATCGCTTTACAATGGCTCTTTGAAGAAGGCGATATGACAATTGGTGAACTTTCGACTAAAATGTATTTAGCGTTCAGCACAACTACAGATTTAATTGACCGAATGGAAAGGAACAATCTTGTAAAAAGGATAAGAGGTGAGAAAGATCGCCGTGTTGTTCGTATTCATTTGCTATCTGAAGGGGTTCGAATAATTGAGGAAGTCATTAAAAAGCGACAAAAGTATTTAAATGAAGTTTTACAGGACTTTAATGATGAAGAAATTATTCTTTTACAAGAAAATCTAAAGAAATTACATAAAAATATGAAAGGTTGAAGCTAGTTTGTCAGCAAATCCAATAGGCATCATAGACTCGGGAGTAGGCGGTTTGACTGTAGTAAAGGAAATGATGCGCCAGTTGCCAAATGAATCAATTATTTATTTAGGTGATACTGCGCGTTGTCCATATGGACCTAGGTCAAGTAGTGAAATTAGTCAATTTACGTGGGAAATGACCCGCTATTTAGAAACATATCATATAAAAATGTTAATTATAGCCTGTAATACAGCAACTGCCGTGGCATTGGAGGAAATTCGAGACAGCCTTTCAATACCGGTATTAGGTGTGATAAATCCAGGCGCGAGAGCAGCAATTAAAGTTTCCCAAAAAAATCGTATCGGTGTTATCGGAACAGAAATGACAATTAAAAGTAAAGCTTACGAACAGGCGTTGAAAAAAATCAGAAAACATGTTACTGTTCACGGGTTGGCTTGTCCCAAACTCGTCCCACTTGTAGAAAGCGGCGAATGGACCGGTGCTTTTGCAGAAAAAATTGTGGCTGAATCTATTCGTCCTTTAAAGGATAAAAATATTGATACATTAATTCTAGGATGTACCCATTATCCGCTGTTACAGCCGGTTATTGAATCTTATTTTCAAGGTAGTATTAAAATTATTAGTTCCGGTGAAGAAACAGCAAGAGAAGCAAGTGTAATTCTGGATCATATTGGTATGCTTAATACACCTGAGGAGCAACCAAACCATGTATTTTTTACAACAGGTTCAAAATCAATGTTTAAAACAATCGCTGAACAATGGCTTGGATTAACGAATATAACTGTTGATACAGTTAAGTTATCAAGCTATTAATATCTTTGAAAAGCCCAGATTATCTATGTTATGAAAAAATACGGAAGAAGGAAAAATTTTTCAATTGATTTCCGCTCCATTTAGGCGGGTTTTTAAATGGCTTTGAGGAAATGCCACAAAATGTGAAAGAATACTTGCCAAACTTTCATTACCTATTATATGACCTCTCTGATTATTCGGATGAGGAAATAAAGGGAAATGCCCAACTACGAATTATGTTGAAACTACTCCGTGATGTAGCTACAAAAAGTACTGAAGAATTTCTACAGTCTTTTTATGAGGCCAGTCACGCATTGCAAGAGATAGAAGATAAACAAAAAGGAATTGAATTTTTCGAGATAACGTTGCGATATGTATTCAATGCTGTTCGCGACTTAACAAAGAAAGACATGGAACAAATCGTGCAGCAAATTGAGACGACATTTCCAGAAGGGAGTGAAGTAGCCATGACATTGGCGGATATTTTGAGAGAGGAAGGCATGCAGGAAGGTTTGGAAAAAGGATTGCAAAAAGGAAGACAAGAAGGAGCATCCCAAGCTTTGGCCAAAACCGCACTCCAACAGTTGACAGAAAAATTTGGTGCCTTGCCGGAAGATCTAAAGGAAGACATTAAGGAGGCAGATCTTGCGACACTGGAAACCATCCTCCAAAATATATTCAAATACCAAAGTATAGATGATGTTAAAAAATTTTTTGAACAATGAATAGCTAGACTTCTTAAGTAACTTCAGGGACTTACTGGGATAACCTGCTAAAAGACTAAAGCACTTTGTTCGTAGGAATCCCCTTTCTTAAAAAACGACTAATTTAATGACTGCCTCGTGAATTGAGTCGACATTCACGAGGTGTTTTTATCCGGCAAAAAATAAAATGATTAACAAATTTTTATTGGCTAGTATAAGCGCTCGTGTTTTAGAATTTGTCCGATTTTTTTCTCAGGGCTCGGTCTATTTTTGTAAAAACCCCGTATACATGTAGTACAAACTGTTATGGGGGGATAGTATGAAATTAATAAAAAAATTGATTTGGATAGCAGTGATTGCTTTTTTACTTTCAGCTTGTTCACAATTAGGGGGAGAAAAAGAAAATATTGATCCACCACAAAAAGTCTCATATGAAGATGATTTGGATGTGACGGGTGAAAAGAATGCTGATGGAGAAAAAGCAAATGAGGTAAAAACAGAGCTCTATTTGATAGACAAGAATGGGTATGTTGTTCCGAAAACATTGGGCTTACCAAATACAAAATCAGTAGCTAAGCAAGCATTGGAATATCTTGTCAAAGGTGGCCCAGTAACTGAATATTTACCAAATGATTTTCGAGCAGTTTTACCGGAAGGAACTGAGGTATCCGTTGATGTCAAGGATGGCGTAGCTACTGCTGATTTTTCAAAAGAATTTGCCGAGTACGCCCCGGAAGATGAAATGAAAGTCTTACAATCGATCACTTGGACTTTGACCCAGTTTGATTCCATCAAACAAGTAAAATTAAAAATGAACGGGAAAAATTTAAAGGAAATGCCCGTAAACGGAACTCCTATTAAAGATATGTTAACAAGAAAAGATGGAATTAATATTGATTCTTCAACTGCAGTCGATATCACCAATACGTATCCTGTTACTGTATACTACCTAGCTCAGAGCAATGAAGAAAGATACTATGTGCCGGTAACAAAGCGTGTGAGTAATAAAAATGATAACCCGGTAACTGCAGTTGTTAAGGAATTAATTAAAGGTCCGAATATGACATCAGACTTGTATTCGTTATTTATGCCGGATGTCGAATTAGTTGAAGAACCGAAAATGGAGAATGGCATAGTTAAACTGAATTTTAACGAAAATATATATGGCAGTTACGATCAAAAACTTGTTTCAAAGCAAGTTTTGGAACCTTTAGTACTTTCGTTGACGGAACAAGAGGGGGTTGAAGGGGTGGCTATCCAAGTAAACGGAAAGACAGATATTGTAAACCAGGATGGCAAACCTTTAACAGAACCGGTTACACGTCCGGAACATGTCAATACTGGCAGTTTTTAATAAAAATTTGCTATAATAAAGATAGAAAGAGGGGGGGCAAACCGCCTCTTTTTTTCAATGCGGGGAGGATAAAGTATTGGTCAAACATATCGGACAAGTTTTAGTTTCAAACTCCAGACATCTTGTTCTCTACACTTTGAATAATGAAAAATAAGCTAAGTAACAAAATATATTTTTTTAAAAAACTACTGCGCAAAGTACAATAATTTGTGTCATACTATATATGATACACACTTACCTTTGTGGAAAATCATCAAGAAATTTTTTGGGTATTAATTAAAATAATGAATAAGAGGTAAAGTATGGAAGAATTAATTATTGCAACAAAAAATAAGGGGAAAGCAAAAGAGTTTGCGGAACTTTTTGAACCGCTCGGCTTCCGGGTAAAGACACTCCTTGACTACCCGGATGCACCTGATATTGAAGAAACAGGCAAAACTTTTGAGGAAAATGCGTTATTAAAAGCTGTTGGGATTTCCAATATTTTTCAAAAAATGGTAATAGCTGATGATTCCGGGCTTGTCATTGATGCTTTAGATGGGCGCCCCGGTGTTTATTCCGCTCGATATGCAGGAACTGATAAGGATGATGAGGCCAATATTCAAAAAGTCTTGTTTGAAATGAAAGACGTTCCGGAAGAAAAACGCACGGCTCACTTTCATTGCACCCTGGCTTTAGTTGTACCGGGAAAGGATCCCATCATTGTAGAAGGCACTTGTAACGGATTAATACTAACCGAAAAACGCGGAAATAACGGCTTTGGTTATGATCCGATCTTTTATCTCCCTCATTTGAAAAAAACAATGGCAGAAATAACATCTGAGGAAAAAAATCGAATCAGCCACCGGGGAAATGCAATTCGAAAATTATCTGAACATGTCCAAGAAGCTATGGAAAGAGGGGATTTTCTTTCATGAAGGTTTTGATTTGCAGTGACAGTCACGGATTAACGGAAGAACTTATCCAATTAAAAAAAACTCATCCGGATATGGACTATTATATTCATTGTGGTGACTCTGAATTGGACAAAGATCATTCTGCAATTCAAGGCTATCATGTGGTTAGGGGAAATTGTGATTTTGGCAACGATTTTCCTGAACGGGATTTGATTGCAGCCGGAAATGAAAGGATATTTATTACGCATGGGCATCGAGATCATGTCAAAACAAGTTTAATGAATTTACATTACCGGGCTATCGAACAAAATGCAACCATTGTTTGTTTCGGTCATTCCCATGTTCTCGGGGTTGAAAATATTGAAGGAATTTTATTTATTAACCCGGGCAGTATTGCCTTACCACGTATGCGGAAAGAAAGAACGTATGTCATCTTGGAAATAAATGGGAAAACAAAAACTGTTCATGTATACGAATATGGACATGGGGAACTTTTTCAAGAATCATATGACATCTAATATTTTGGAAGAAGAAGGAAACAATACAGAATTAATTTCTCTTCTCTTCTTCTCTTCTTCTTCCAAAAAAATTGAACAATATTATTGACATTAATCACAATAGGGCATATAATAAATCTTGTCTTTGATAAATAATTGTGTCCCAGTAGCTCAGCTGGATAGAGCACGCCCGAATAAGCTTCTTTGAATAAGCATCAGCGTACCAATCGAACCGCTTCTTGAGTAAGCTTACTGAGATTGGGACGACGGAGTTACCAAATAGACGAAGAAAAAATTATACGATTATTTATATTATGTCCCAGTAGCTCAGCTGGATAGAGCAACGGCCTTCTAAGCCGTCGGTCGGGAGTTCGAATCTCTCCTGGGACGTACTGAAAAGGCAGATCAAAGCCTTGACTTGAAAGGATTTTGAACAGAAAAGGGATGCTAACACAGATATAAATACTGTGGAAGTATCCCTATTTTTTCACAACAATATTTCCGAAAAGTTCAACAGCCTTCCATGCCGGTAATTTGCCCATATTATCGAATTTCTCTTCGCCGTAATTCGTTTTATGACAACGTTTCAGAAAGGTTTTTTAACTTACTTACCGTAAATATTTCCTGAAATCATTGATGGGAATAATAGAATATGATAAAATATTTAATGTCTTAAATTAAAATTATGTCCCAGTAGCTCAGCTGGATAGAGCGACAGCCTCCTAAGCTGTAGGTCATGAGTTCGAATCTCGTCTGGGACGTTTTGATTTACAGTTCAAGTCTTGAAATAATAGGGTTTTAAATAAGTAGGGATACTAGCACAGAATAGAACACTGTGGGTATCCTTTTTTTATACGTTAAGAACGTAAAAGTTTCCAACATAGATCCAAATTGGTGCAGTTGGAAAAATTTTCGTATTAGTTACGTTTAGAATTTTATTTATAGAACTGTTTGCAACGGCTCCTGAGGTGTTAGACAGACTTTTTGATAAAGTTTGTTTGCAAATTGAACAGCCCGAAATTTTTAACACGCTTATAAAAGAATGATTGGGTAGAGTTGGCGAATCAATTTATTAATTTTCATTGATTACGAAAAGAACGTTCGCTCGTTCACTTTTGAAAAAATTCGAGCACTATTTGCATTAGCCCCAGTCCATCATTTTGCAAAAGTCTATTCCGGTGTTACAATAACTAAAAAAGAAAAAAGCGTGGGATTTGATGTTATGAATGACGATTTTTCAAACGATAAAGTAATTCCTTTCCCCAATTTACCGTTACGCTTATTGGATAAGGGGAGTAATTTATTGATTGAAGGGAGAATTAAGGAAGCTATTCCTTATCTTGAGAAGGCCGAGCAACTGGAACCGGAAAATCCGGATATTTTATATACATTAATTGGTGCTTACCTGGAACAAGGAAATTTTACCAAGGCGAAAATGTTGTTGGAAGAAATGGTTCACACAGGAGTTGGTGATTACTTTGAAACAGTGGAAATATATATGACAGTTCTTTTTCAACTTCATGAGTATAAAAAAATAACTACAATGTTAACAATGTTATTGGATGAGGATCAAGTACCGTTAGAAAAAATTGATCAATATAAGGAATTGCTGGAACTAAGCAGAAATTTAGCAAATGGGATTGATGAGCTACCGACATCGGATGTACATATAAATCTTTTTGAAGATGACTTAAAAACAACGATACAAAATTTGGAAAATCTCGATAAAAACGGAATTGCCCGACATTTACCGGAAATAAAAGAATATCTGGAAAGTGAAACAGGAAATCCTTTTTTAAAAACAATTTTATTGAATGTTTTAAGAGAAAATCATTACGAAGAAAAAGTTGTTGTAAAGAAATTTAATCAAACCGTACAATTGAATATCCAAACCTATGCCGATGTTCAAGATGCGCCTTTTCCCCGGAAAGTCAAAGAGAAATTGGAAGTTCTACTCGTTCATGAAAATCCTAGCTTATTAACGTATGCCGTTACTTTAACCGAACGCTTTTTTTTCATGATCTACCCATTGGAGATGAACTTTTCGAGTTTGGATATATGGGTGAATGCTATCCTCTTTGTTGTTGAAGACTATTTTGACCAGCATACAGATAATATTTCCAATTTATCGGAAATGGAAATGAACAAAGAGGAATTGGCAAAAGCGATAGACTTTATTACCGAGGTGGAACAACAATTTTGGATCACAACACAATGACAATTTGTTCCAAGAGGTGAATTTCGCCTATTTTTCACCCTTTTATCTTGAAACAAATGATTCCTATGATATAATGATATGGTTAGAATGATGTTCTTCTCTTTATACGCCTTGTAAAGTCTTTAGAGCTTGATACATAATTACATTTGCTTTTTGGACGATCATTGAAAGCGGATGAACAAGGTCTACATATAAGAACAATAGTAAATTTTTGATAAATAGTAGTTGGAGGGAAAAGGAATGTCTGCAAAATGGGAAAAATTAGAAGGCAACCAAGGTAAATTAACGGTTGAAGTAGACGCAGAAACATTTAACAAAGCACTCGATCAAGCATTTAAAAAAGTTCAAAAACAATTGAATGTACCTGGATTTCGTAAAGGTCGGGTACCGCGTCAAATCTTTGAACAAAGATTTGGTGTCGAATCTCTTTATCAAGATGCACTAGATATTGTTTTACCGGATGCATATTCAAATGCCATTGACGAAACCGGCATTGAACCGGTTGATCAGCCGGAAATCGATATCGAACAAATTGGTAAAGGTCAATCATTAATTTTCACTGCCGATGTTACAGTAAAACCGGAAGTAAAATTAGGCGAATATAAAGGCCTTGAAGTTCCAAAAGTAAATACGGAAGTAACTGATGAAGATGTTGAAGCAGAACTTAAAGAACTGCAAAAACGCCATGCCGAATTAGTTGTTAAAGAAGATGAACCGGCTGAGCAAGGTGATACAGTTGTTATTGATTTTGAAGGGTTTGTTGACGGAGAAGCTTTTGAAGGCGGTAAAGCAGAAAATCATTCTCTTGAAATCGGTTCTGATTCCTTTATTCCTGGCTTTGAAGAACAATTAGTCGGAGTAAAAGCCGGAGATGAAAAAGAAATTCAAGTCACTTTCCCGGAAGAATATCATGCAGAAGAATTAGCGGGCAAACCGGCTGTATTCAAAGTAAAAGTTCATGAAGTAAAACAATTAGTATTACCTGAACTGGACGATGACTTTGCCGTTGATGTCGATGATGAAGTGGAAACATTAGACGCATTAAAAGAAAAAATTAAAAATCGTCTAAAAGATGAAAAAGAACATACTGCAAAACATGAAGTTGAAAATGCGGTAATTGAAAAAGCTGCTGAGAACGCAGAAATTGATATTCCTGAAGTCATGATCGATAATGAAGTAGAACGGATGGTAAAAGAATTTGATCAACGTCTGCAACAACAAGGTCTAAATCTTGAACTGTACTCGCAATTTTCAGGTCAAGATATCGACAGCTTGAAAGAAACAATGCGTGAAGATGCTGAAAAACGGGTTCGCGTTAACTTAACGCTAGAGGCGATTGTTAAAGCGGAAAATATTGATGTAACAGAAGAAGAAGTGGAAAAAGAACTTCAAAATATGGCAGAAATGTACAACATGCCGGTGGAACAAATCCAGCAAATTCTTGGTTCAACTGCCGGCATTAAAGAAGAATTGAAATTTAACAAAGCTGTTCAATTATTGGTTGACAACAGTAAGACGGTAGAAGAATAATTAGGAAAACAGATCCATTGTGTTTAAATAAACTAAAGTGAACGAATTAACGGTGTTTAGTTGCACATTTTTAATCAACTTAGATAAAACAAGGCGCGATTTCTTTTCGTGCCTTGTTTTATCCTACTCTTAACGGCAAGGTTTGTCTCCCGCCTCAACTTCGAATGAAAAGGATGTGTGGTTATAGGGGATGCCTGCCTTTAAAAACAATGACAACACTGATGGGAATTCGCTGTATCCCAAAAATGTGTGTTAGGTTCTAGTTTTTACCGTCTTTTTATAAAAATGTTTTGCATAGACTATACATAATCGATTGAATCATTTTATTTTCTTTTCATCAGAACAATATGTTACAATCCATATACATATACATAGAGAAAAACAAAGACTTGGCGTTAACGGCTAAAAGATTAACAAAAGAAATAAACAAAGTCATAATAATAATGAGCTGCTATTCGTGGCACTGTAAAAATACATTCGCAGGGCTTTACTCATATAGATGGTTTATCAAATTAAGGGGTGAAAAAATTGTTTAAATTTAATGATGAAAAAGGACAATTGAAATGTTCCTTCTGCGGAAAATCTCAGGATCAAGTCCGTAAATTGGTTGCCGGTCCGGGCGTTTATATATGCGATGAGTGTATTGAATTATGTACAGAAATTGTGGAAGAGGAATTAGGCAATGATGAAGAAGTAGAATTTAAGGATGTTCCAAAACCGACGGAAATTCGAACAATTTTGGATGAATATGTCATCGGTCAAGATCAGGCGAAAAAAACATTGGCCGTTGCGGTTTATAACCATTACAAAAGAATCAATACTAAAAACCGGGTTGATGATGTTGAGTTGTCAAAAAGTAATATTTGTTTGATTGGGCCGACCGGAAGCGGAAAAACTTTACTTGCCCAAACTTTGGCGCGAATTTTAAATGTACCGTTCGCCATTGCGGATGCGACATCTTTAACAGAAGCCGGATATGTTGGTGAGGATGTTGAAAATATTTTGTTAAAATTAATCCAAGCTGCCGACTATGATGTCGAGCGGGCTGAGAAAGGGATTATTTATATTGACGAAATCGACAAAATTGCCCGTAAATCAGAAAACCCGTCGATTACCCGTGACGTTTCGGGTGAAGGTGTCCAACAAGCACTGTTGAAAATTTTAGAAGGTACGGTTGCCAGTGTTCCGCCACAAGGAGGAAGAAAACACCCGCATCAAGAGTTTATTCAAATTGATACGACGAATATTTTATTCATTTGCGGCGGTGCATTTGACGGAATTGAACAAATTATTAAACGCCGTCTAGGTAAAAAAGTTATCGGCTTCGGAACGGATCCGAAAAAAGAAGAAATTGATGAAATGAATTTATTAACCCATGTATTGCCGGAAGACTTATTACAATTTGGCTTAATTCCGGAATTCATCGGACGTCTCCCGGTTATCGCAACGCTTAAAAAATTAGATGAAGCTGCATTAATCGAAATATTAACAAAGCCGAAAAATGCGCTCGTTAAACAATATCAAAAATTATTGGAACTGGATAATGTGGAACTCGAATTTGAAAAGAAAGCATTGGAACAAATTGCGAAAAAGGCAATTGAAAGAAAAACCGGTGCTCGTGGTTTACGTTCCATTATTGAAGGAATTATGTTGGATGTGATGTTCGAATTACCATCACGGGAAGATATCGCAAAATGTATTATCACGGAGGAGACGATTACGAAAAACAAACGTCCTCAACTACTATTGAAAGATGGAACGGTTATTGAAGAAGAAGAAAAAACTTCGGCATAACATACAAACATGAATCGATCGGGTTACCATGTAACAGCAAAGTTTTTGTTACATGGTAACTCTTTTTGTATGTGTACTTAAGCTTTTTTGTTTTGTTTTGTAAACATTCTTCAATTGGCAATTTCTTGTTTATTCCCTCGTTCTATAGGAGATACTAAAGAACACAGAATATGCCAATGGAGGGAATACAATGAACTTACCTGGAATCGTGTTAATCATCCAGCTTATCTTCGGGGTTATCATCGGGGTGTATTTTTGGAACTTGTTGCGAAATCAACGGAGCCAAAAAGTATCAATAGACAAAGAATCAAAAAAAGAAATGGAACAATTACAAAAATTACGTTCGATTAAATTGACTGAACCGCTCGCAGAAAAGGTTCGTCCGGCAAGTTTTGAAGATATTATTGGACAGAAAGACGGGATCAAAGCATTAAAAGCCGGTCTTTGTGGCCCCAACCCCCAACATGTCATTATTTACGGACCACCCGGTGTCGGAAAAACAGCTGCAGCAAGACTTGTTCTTGAAGAGGCGAAAAAGCTGGGGATGTCTCCCTTTAAAAAAGACGCAAAATTTATTGAATTGGATGCGACAACGGCAAGATTTGATGAAAGAGGAATTGCTGATCCTTTAATCGGTTCCGTCCATGACCCGATCTACCAAGGGGCCGGTGCGATGGGACAAGCAGGAATCCCACAGCCAAAACAAGGGGCAGTAACGAATGCACATGGTGGTGTTCTCTTTATCGATGAAATTGGTGAATTGCACCCGATTCAAATGAACAAACTGTTGAAAGTTTTGGAAGACCGAAAAGTATTTTTAGAAAGTGCTTATTATAGTGAAGAAAATGCGCAAATCCCCAATTTTATCCATGATATTTTTAAAAATGGACTTCCTGCTGATTTTCGCTTAATTGGTGCGACGACAAGAACACCTGAAGAAATTCCTCCGGCGATTCGTTCGAGATGCATGGAAGTGTTTTTCCGGGAACTTGACCAAGAAGAAATCAAGAAAGTGGCGAAACGAGCGATGGAAAAGGTTCATTTAACGATGAGTGAATATGCATTAGAAAAATTATCACAATATGCGAAAAACGGGCGAGAAGCGGTGAATATGGTACAAATTGCTGCAGGACTTGCGATTACGGAAAATCGAAAAATAATAAAAGATGAAGATATCGAGTGGATCATTCATTCAAGTCAACTTTCTCCACGATTAGAACAAAAAATCTATAAACAACCGGAAGTGGGGCTTGTTAACGGTTTGGCTGTTTATGGGCCGAACAGCGGCTCGGTATTGGAAATCGAAGTTGCTGCCATACCTGCTCTGGAAAAAGGAGCAATCACGATTACCGGAATTGTTGAGGAAGAAAGTATTGGAACGCAAGGAAAATCAATTAGAAGAAAGAGTATGGCAAAAGGTTCCATTGAAAATGTCATTACCATTTTACGATCATTTGGTGTACCTGCAGATGAATATCATATTCATGTTAATTTTCCGGGCGGCGTACCTGTTGACGGTCCATCAGCGGGAATCGCGATTGCTACCGGAATATATTCGGCCATTTATAAAATTCCGATTCATAATGAAGTTGCCCTAACCGGAGAAATCAGTATTCACGGTAGAGTAAAACCGGTCGGCGGTGTGTATACAAAAATAAAGGCGGCACAAAAAGCAGGTGTAAAAAAAGTGATTATACCGGAAGACAATATGGAATCCATTTTTCATGAAATCGAAGGAGTTGAAGTTATACCGGTCGCCAGCATAAAACAAGTATTTGAATTAGCCTTAATCAAAATACATAATAAAGAAGAGAGCAATCTGCCGGAAACGGCTTTTTCCTATCAAGAGCAAAGAAAAGAAAGTGTATAGAAAAATCACAGGGTAAGCTCGCAAATCATAATGGATATTGGGCGGAATAGATAAAACCTGAAATTCTGGTTTGTCAATGAACAAACCGCCTTTTTTTGCCTTTTTAAAAGCAAATTGACAACCCGAAACAGAAAAATTCCAGTTTTTGTAAACTTTTAATAAATATTGCTTCCCAAACCGGTTGAAGTTTCATCATTTATTCAAATTAGACAGTTGCCGGTAAATACGTTAAAATTTTTAAATAGGTAATCGTCAATGCCAAATACAATCCGAACCACCCGATTGAAAAAATCTCATATAATTAACGAAGTTCAGTACAATGCTTGATAAAAAAGTTGCATCCCTTTTTTGTTAACAAATCTGTAAGTCCGTTTTATCAACATAAAACGTTTCTACACAAGAGAATAACCATCTATTACGAGACTAAAGGTGGAGAATTGGAGGTATCCATATGAATGAACAACAACGAATTATCGTTCCCCTCCTGCCGCTTCGAGGATTGCTTGTATTCCCGACAATGGTGCTTCATTTAGATGTCGGACGAGAAAAGTCGGTACAAGCGCTTGAAAAAGCAATGATGAATGATCATTTTATTTTTTTGACCACACAAAAAGATACATCCATTGAAAACCCAACAGAGGATGATTTTTTTGAAATGGGCACATTGACACAGGTAAAACAAATGCTCAAACTTCCAAACGGAACATTCCGTGTGTTGGTAGAAGGTTTGAAACGGGGAAAAATTGAAAAGTTTCTCCGGACCGATGAATATTTTGAAGTACGTATTCAAACATACGAAAATGAAGAAGTAAAAGACTTTGAAGAAGAAGCACTAATGCGTATGATTCTGGATTTGTTTGAGCAATACATAAAAATGTCTAAAAAAGTATCGGCTGAAACATTTGCTTCTGTTCAAGATATTGAAGAACCGGGTCGATTAGCTGATATTGTGGCATCGTATTTGCCACTGAAATTGAAAGACAAGCAAGACCTCTTGGAAAAAGTAAATGTGAAAGATCGTATGAACGCCATCATTACTTTTTTGAATAATGAAAAGGAAGTTATCCAACTCGAGAGGAAAATCGGGCAACGCGTAAAGCAATCGATGGAAAGAACGCAAAAAGAATATTATTTGCGGGAACAGATGAAAGCTATTCAAAAAGAATTAGGTGAAAAAGAAGGAAAATCGAGTGAAATCGAAAAATTAAAAGAAAAAATTGGAAAAGCAGGAATGCCTAATCATGTTTTTGAAGCAGCCATGAAAGAATTAGACCGCTATGAAAAATTACCCGGAACATCGGCAGAAAGTGCTGTCATTCGAAATTATCTTGATTGGTTAATTGCACTGCCATGGACGACAGAAACGAAAGATGATATAAATATTAAACGGGCGGAAAGAATTTTAAATGAAGACCATTACGGTTTGGAAAAAGTAAAGGAACGCGTTTTGGAATATTTAGCCGTGCAACAATTGACGAACTCCTTAAAAGGTCCGATTCTTTGTCTGGTTGGTCCTCCGGGGGTCGGAAAAACCAGTCTTGCTCGTTCAGTTGCCCGTTCGTTAAACCGAAAATTTGTGAGAATTTCATTAGGCGGTGTCCGTGATGAATCAGAAATCCGTGGACACAGGAGAACATATGTCGGTGCAATGCCGGGACGAATTATTCAAGGAATGAGAAAAGCAGGGACGATTAATCCGGTGTTTTTATTAGATGAAATTGATAAAATGTCGAACGATTTTCGCGGTGATCCGTCATCGGCTATGCTCGAAGTTTTGGATCCGGAACAAAATAAAAATTTCAGCGATCATTATATTGAAGAAACGTACGACTTATCAAAAGTAATGTTCATTGCGACAGCCAATGATTTAAGCACGATTCCCGGACCGCTGAGAGATCGGATGGAAATTATTTCTATTGCGGGTTATACAGAAATTGAAAAATTACATATTGCTAAAGATTATCTCATAAAAAAACAATTAAAAGAACATGGATTACAAAAGCAACAGCTGCAAATTCGCGATGATGCCATTCTTTCCATCGTTCGGTATTTTACCCGGGAAGCCGGTGTCCGCGGATTGGAAAGACAAATAGCTAAAATTTGCAGAAAAACGGCAAAAATTATTACATCCGGGGAAAAGAAACGGGTCATTGTTACGAATAAAAATATTGAAGAATTTCTCGGGAAAAAGATTTTTCATTATGGTCAGGCGGAGAAGGAAGATCAAGTCGGTGTTGCAACCGGACTTGCTTATACCGCATTTGGCGGCGATACATTGCAAATTGAAGTGTCCCTTGCACCCGGTAAAGGAAAGCTTGTACTGACGGGTAAACTCGGTGATGTTATGAAAGAATCTGCACAGGCTGCCTTTAGCTATGTGAGATCTTCAGCTGAAAAATTTGGCATTGATCCGATGTTTCATGAAAAATATGATATCCATATCCATGTCCCGGAAGGCGCTGTTCCGAAAGACGGTCCTTCAGCCGGTGTCACTATTACAACGGCACTTGTTTCAGCTCTTACCGGAAAGCCGATTCGTCGTGAGGTTGGCATGACCGGTGAAGTCACATTACGGGGACGGGTACTCGCAATCGGCGGATTAAAAGAAAAAACTTTAAGTGCTCACCGTGCCGGGCTGACAACCATTATTTTGCCGAAAGACAATGAGCGGGATTTGGATGACATTCCGGAAAGTGTGCGGGAAGAATTAACCTTTATTCCTGTTACCCATGTCGATGAAGTACTTAAAAATGCAATAGTAGGTGAAAAAAGTGAAAATTAAAAGCGCCGAAATTGTCATCAGTGCTGTATCAAAGGGACAATATCCGGAAAACAGCCTGCCGGAAATTGCTTTGGCCGGTCGATCCAATGTCGGAAAATCATCTTTTATTAATAAAATGTTAAACCGGAAAAATTTGGCAAGAACATCATCAAAACCGGGAAAAACGCAAACGTTGAATTTTTATTTGATTAATGAGGCGTTTTACTTTGTGGATGTGCCCGGTTACGGATATGCGAAAGTGTCAAAAACAGAGCGGGCCAAATGGGGAAATATGATTGAAACGTACTTAACCGGGCGGCATGAATTGAAATCTGTCATATTGATTGTAGATCTCCGCCACCCGCCAACAAACGATGATGTTTTGATGTATCAATTTTTGAAACATTATTCAATACCTGTCATTGTGATTGCGACCAAAGCGGATAAAATTCCCCGTGGCAAATGGGAGAAACATGCGAAAATCGTGAAGGAGAAATTAGTGATTGAAAAAGAAGATCCGGTAATCATTTTTTCATCCGAAACCGGTGTCGGCAAAGAAGAAGTATGGCAGGTAATCGGAAAATGGATAAACGATAATGAAAGTAAGAAATAGTAAACAATAGGACTAACCGAGAATTTTCTGTAAGGTTAGTCCTTTTTCTTTTAAATGTTTTTGTAAACATTTGTGCAAGAAAGTTATGATAGGAGAGCATTCTCGATGCCAAAAAATTTTCCGGAAAAAACGGGTATGCTTGCACACGGATTTTATGTAAGTAAATCAAACCAACCCTTATTTTTTCTTAAAAAAGAATAAATAGCTTCCGATGATAATTAAAATGATTGGCCATAGTGATTGGAAACTGCCAATTTGTTCCGGTGTAAGTCGGAAAAAGGAAAATAATTTTGCGTTAAACAGTTGAATGAGTGCAACACTAACAAAAATCCAACTATAAATTGCACTGCTTTTTGTTTTTTTCGCAGCCAGAAAAAATCCCAATGCAAGAAATAAGATGATGACACCAATGAGATCAAACTGAATATTCCATTGTTGCGCAAGATGGAAATGAATCCCTAAGCCAACGAGTAAGACTCCCGGCACAATGAGTTGGAAATCTCCTCCTCGATAAGCTTGGATAAGTAATGCGACACCTACAATCAAAAGAATCGTCGGCCAACTGAAAACGGCCGCAGGAACAGGTATTGTGAATTTTTGTAAGAAGAAATATAATCCGAACCCGATTAAAACGATCCCGGGAAACATTTGCTTTTTCATCAAACTTCCTCACTTTCTATAAAAAAATAAAGCCGATAAAGAGAGCAAAAAAATTAAAATAAAGTAATAATTCTTTTTAGCAAAAAGTAAAAAAACCAGCTTTTTGCATTTTAACCATAAAACTGTTTCAATGGTATAAGAAACGCAATTTTACATGAAAATAAACAAAATGATGCAAAGCTTGGGTGAACGCTTTTGAGACAATTTTTAGAAAAACAGTCTTCCACGGTGTTAATGAAAGTAATTTTGACATATTTATGAAAATCGCCGTTTTCAACCAAGAACCAGTTTATATTCATTTTAATTTAATACAATCTATAATATAATAAAATGGAATTAGGTGTTTCTTTTATCGTAACATAAAATTTGGCGGATAGATGACTTTTTATACGTTAAGACTGCACTTTTCATAGAGGATGGATCATTTGGAGGGTATTTACTTATGTATATTATTACAGTCGGTCTAAATTATAAAACTGCACCGGTAGAAATACGGGAACGACTTTCTTTTCAAGAAGCAGAGCTGACTGCTGCTATGCTTACATTAAAGAAAAGAAAGAGTATTTTAGAAAATGTTATCGTATCGACTTGTAACCGGACCGAAATATATGCAGTCGTCGATCAACTCCATACGGGGCGGTATTATATTAAAGAGTTTCTTGCTGAATGGTTTCATATAGAAAGGGAACAATTTGAATCCCATCTTTACATTTACGAAAATCAAAAAGCGGTTGAGCATTTGTTCAACGTATCCTGTGGTCTCGACTCGATGGTGATCGGTGAAACACAAATTTTAGGACAAGTGCGGTCAAGTTTTTTCAAAGCACAAGAAGCAAATTCGGTGGGCACCGTCTTTAACCAACTTTTTAAACAAGCGATTACCGTGGCGAAAAAAGCCCATACCGAGACGGATATTTCTTCAAATGCCGTTTCTGTCAGTTATGCCGCTGTTGAATTGGCAAAGAAAATTTTTGGTCAATTGCATAATAAACATATTTTAATTATCGGTGCCGGAAAGATGGGGAAAATTACCATTCAAAATTTATTAGGAAGTGGTGCCGGAAAAATCTCCGTTGTCAATCGCACGGTGGAAAAAGCAATGGATCTCGCCAAGGAAATCGGTGGGAAGGCCTATTCGCTTGAATCACTTCCGTCATGTTTGACCGAGGCTGATATTGTTATTAGTTCTACGGGATCGAATCATTATGTCATTCATGCAGAAATGATGGCGACCGTTGAAAAAATGCGGAAAGGGCGACCGATGTTATTTATTGATATTGCTGTGCCGAGAGATATTGATCCGGAAATTGATCAATTCGAATCCGTTTTTCTTTACGATATTGATGATTTGGAAGGAGTCGTTGAAGCAAATTTACAAGAAAGACAGCGTGCTGCTACCAAAATCCAGTCATTTATCACAGATGAGATCGCGATATTTCAAGATTGGGTAAATACATTGGGTGTTGTTCCGCTCATTTCATCTTTACGGGAAAAAGCATTAACTATTCAAGCCGATGTGATGACGAGTTTGGAACGGAAATTGCCTGACTTAACTGAACGGGAACGGAAAATTATCGGTAAACATATGAAAAGCATTATTAATCAAATGTTAAAAGATCCGATTTTACAAATTAAAGAATTGGCTGCCGGTCCTGAAGGTGAACAAGCTTTGCATTATTTTGAGCAAATTTTTCAATTAGAAGCACACAAAGAAAAACAAATGGAAGAATCTCAACATAAGCGTATCGATGAAAGAAAAACAAGATCGCTTGAGAGCTATGTGAACGGTTGATGAAATGTAAGTGAGGTTACCCTTATGGGAGAAAACATGTTGATGAAATTGCATGAAGGGATGGTCATTCTTTATGCGGCTTCGGTATTGATGTACTTCTATGACTTCCTGCAAACAAACCGTAAAATGAAAAGAATTGGCTTTCTATTGCTTTGTTGTGTCTGGTTCTTGCAAACGGTTTTATTTATTTTTAATATGTACGAGACAGGCCGGTTCCCTATTTTTACGTTAGCGGACGGTTTGTATTTTTATAGTTGGGTGTTAATCACTTGTTCAATTATTTTAAATATTTTTGTTAAAGTTGAATTTATCATATTTTTTACCAGTGTACTCGGATTTATGACGATCGTTATTTATACATTTGCACCATCCCACTGGGGTTCTCCGGCATTGGCGGAAAAGTTGGCTTCGGAACTTTTACTTGTTCATATTACGGCATCGCTTGTTGCGTATGCCCTATTTTCATTATCATTTCTATTTTCGTTATTATATATTGTGCAATATCATTTATTGAAACGGAAAAAATGGGGAAGACAATTAATTCGTATCAATGACTTAGTTAAATTAGAGCAAATCTCCTACACTTTAAATTTGCTGGGCATGCCTGTTTTTTCCATTGGTGTTATACTAGGGTTGCAAAGGCTTTATCTAAAAATGCCGGAAATCGGTTTTTTTGATTGGAAAATTATCGGATCATTTTTTGTTATTATCATGTATGCTTGCTTTATTTATTTAAAAACAAGAAAGGAAATGTTCGGGAAAAATTTGGCACTGTGGAATATTGCCTCGTTTTTAATCGTATGGATAAATTTTTTCTTGTTGGGCAGATTATCTGATTTTCATTTTTGGTTAAGTTAGATTGTTTTGCCTTGTAATTTCGTACATCGTTAACATTACATACTTAGATTTGAACGATCTATTTCTTTATATACCAGGAGGCTTTTATGCGTAAAATTATTGTCGGTTCAAGACGCAGTAAATTAGCAATGACACAAACCAATTGGGTCATAGATCAGTTGAAAAAGATTGGTGCCCCATTTACTTTTGAACTGAAAGAAATTGTCACAAAGGGTGATGAAATTCTAAATGTTACCTTGTCAAAAGTCGGCGGGAAGGGACTTTTTGTTAAAGAGATTGAGCAGGCAATGTTAAATAAAGAAATTGATATTGCGGTTCACAGTATGAAAGATATGCCTGCCGTGTTGCCGGACGGACTTGTCATCGGGACCATTCCGGAGCGGGAAGATCCCCGGGATGTGCTTATCTCAAAAGAAAATCGTTCATTACGTGATTTACCGGCCGGTGCCATCGTCGGAACAAGCAGTCTGAGGCGGAAAGCACAAATTTTAAACATCCGGCCGGACCTCGAAATTAAATGGATTCGCGGAAATATTGATACACGATTGAAAAAGCTCGAAACGGAAGAATACGATGCAATTATTTTAGCGGCAGCGGGATTATCACGAATGGGTTGGAAGGCAGAGGTTGTATCCGAATACTTAGAACCAAGTGATTGTATTCCGGCGGTTGGTCAAGGAGCACTGGCCATTGAATGCCGGAAAGATGACGAAGAAATTTTACAATGGTTGGCAAAATTAAATTGTCCAAAAACGAATCGTGCCGTGCAGGCTGAACGAGCTTTCTTGAATAAAATAGGCGGCAGTTGTCAAGTTCCTGTAGGAGGGTATGCAGTGATAAACGCTGAGGATGATGTTGTTTTAAATGCATTTGTCGCTTCCGGTAATGGAAAAACAATTTTTAAGGAAACCGTTGTCGGTAAAGATGCGGTGACAGTGGGCGAAAAGGCAGGAGAACGGTTAATGGAGCGTGGTGCTGGAAAACTTATCAGCGAAATCCTGAAGCAATTGGAATAAAGCAGATGTGTTGGGCGATTACAGAAGCGCCCATATTCACGAAATACTGTCGCAACTAAATGAAACAGCCGTTCAAAATAGTGCAAAACCTGGTTCAACAGTTTCAATCAGACACGAAGAACAACTCATCATTTTTTGGAGATGGATGAAATTGACGCTTGACCGATTGGCAAACAAAAAATATTTAATTATGCGTGATTCTTCACAAGCTGTATCGTTAATCGAAGGAATTCGTTCTCTTGGTGGCATTCCATTGCTTGTCCCGTTAATCTCATTCAAAAAAACAAGCTTATCTGAACGGGAACGAAAACTGATGAACGAATTAACAAGTTTTGACTGGCTTATTTTTACGAGTCAAAATGGTGTTCGTTTTTTTATGGCACAGTTGGAAGAGATGGGGTTATCTTTTCCGGAACATGTAAAGGTGGCGGCTGTCGGTACGAAAACACAAAGCAGTTTAGTAAATTATGGTATATCACCGTCTTTCATTCCGAAAAAATTTACCGGTGAAGCATTGGCTGACGAGATGAAGGATTTTATTGAAAAGAATGAACGCATTTGCGTGATAAAAGGAAATCTGGCCAGGGATGTTGTCGGTACAGTGCTTCGAAATGTCGGTGCCATTGTCGAGGAAATCATTATTTACGAAACATTTTTACCAGGAGAAAATAAAGAAAAATTGATTGCAACATTGAAAAATAAAGTCGACGTATTAATATTTACCAGTCCTTCAACCGTTAAACATTTTATGAGTATATTAATGGAGAAAAATGAACGCCATCTTCTCGACGGAAAATGGGTCGCTTCGATTGGACCGGTTACCAAAAAAGCGTTAGAAGATTACGGGATTCCTGTTCATATTTGTCCCGACATTTATACCGTCGATCAATTGCTTGAAGAGATGAAGGTGTTTTTTGGAAAGAAATGTTAAGAAATAAATACAACGGTATAATGTAAAAAATAAGGTCGAATTGAACTTTTCCTATAAAAATTTTTAGATGCCAAACGAGCAATGAACACCCGAAGAGCTTGCTTTTGCGTTAAATTTGGATCACACAAACCAAAGTTGCAATGAATTTTCCCGTAAAACTTTTTGAGTGTCAAACAAGTTATCAAATATAAAATTGGAGGCAGTGAAATGAACATAGAAGACTTACAATTTAAGAGACATCGGAGACTAAGACAATCGGCTTTTATGAGAGATTTAGTTCGGGAAAATCATGTTCATACGGATGATTTAATTTATCCGCTATTTATCGTTGAAGGAGAAAAGATAAGAAATCCCATTATTTCAATGCCGGGAATTGAGCAAATTTCTTTAGATTATTTGCCTAGTGAAGTGGATGAACTATTAAGCTTAGGCATAAAGGCCGTTCTTTTATTTGGTGTCCCGAATGAAAAAGATGAAATAGGTTCCGGTGCATTCCATGATCACGGCATTGTTCAGAAAGCTATTAAAACCATTAAACAACATGCTCCGAAAATGCTTGTTGTTGCAGATACATGTTTATGTGAATATACCGATCACGGTCATTGCGGTGTAATCATGAACGGTGATGTTGCCAATGATGAGTCACTGGAAATTCATGTGAAAACGGCAATCAGCCAAGCAAGGGCAGGTGCTGATATTATTGCGCCTTCGAATATGATGGATGGTTTTGTCGTTGCAATTCGTAAAGGGTTGGATGAAGCAGGTTTTAAACATGTACCAATCATGTCCTATGCAGTTAAATATGCATCCGCTTTTTACGGTCCGTTCCGTGATGCTGCAGAAAGTGCCCCACAATTTGGCGATCGGAAAACATATCAAATGGACCCTGCCAATCGTCGGGAAGCTTTAAGAGAAGCCCATTCGGATCTTTCGGAAGGGGCTGATTTCTTAATCGTCAAGCCGGGCATGCCATATTTGGATATTATCCGTGATGTCCGCAATGAGTTTAATGTTCCGATAGTTGCTTACAATGTCAGCGGGGAGTATTCAATGGTTAAAGCAGCTGCCTTGAACGGTTGGATTGACGAAAAGAAAATTGTCATGGAAATGCACACCGCATTCAAAAGGGCAGGTGCGGATTTAATTATCACCTATTTTGCGAAGGACATTGCCAAATGGCTGAATGAAGAAAAATAATAGCACTTAAATGATGTATGCTCTTCATAAACATATAGAGAAAAGAGGGATAGTATGCGTTCATTCGAAAAATCGATAAAAGCATTTCAAGAGGCAGTACAGTTAATGCCGGGGGGAGTTAACAGCCCGGTGCGTGCCTTTAAAGCTGTTGATATGAATCCGATTTTTATGGAAAGCGGAAAAGGCTCGAAAATTTACGATATCGACGGGAATGAATATATTGATTATGTTCTTTCATGGGGACCATTAATTTTAGGCCATGCGAATCGTCAAGTTGTTGAAGCATTGAAAAAAGTAGTCGAGTCCGGGACAAGCTTCGGTGCTCCGACATTAATCGAAAATAAATTGGCAGAACTGGTTAAGGAGCGGGTACCATCCATTGAAATTATTCGTATGGTAAATTCCGGTACAGAAGCAACGATGTCCGCATTACGGTTGGCACGAGGATATACGGGGAGAAGTAAAATTTTAAAATTTGAAGGCTGTTATCACGGGCATGGCGATTCCTTGTTAATTAAAGCCGGCTCAGGTGTAGCAACACTTGGACTTCCCGATAGCCCGGGCGTTCCTGAAGGCATTGCAAAAAACACAATAACTGTTCCATATAATGATTTGGACGGGGTTAAAACGGCCTTTGAAAAATTTGGTGAGGATATTGCAGCAATCATTGTTGAACCAATTGCCGGAAATATGGGTGTTGTTCCTCCGTTACCTGGTTTTTTGGAAGGATTACGTGAAATGACCGAGCAATACGGCGCCCTGCTTATTTTTGACGAGGTCATGACAGGCTTCCGTGCCGATTATCATTGTGCCCAAGGTTATTTTAACATTCAACCTGATTTAACTTGTTTAGGGAAGGTAATCGGTGGCGGGCTTCCGGTCGGTGCTTACGGCGGGAAAGCAGAAATCATGGAAAAGGTTGCTCCAAGTGGTCCGGTCTATCAAGCAGGCACATTATCCGGCAACCCTTTGGCAATGACGGCCGGTTATGAAACATTGAAACAGTTAAAACCCGAACACTATGATGAATTTAAACGAAAAGGGGATATGTTGGAAGCCGGTTATCGTCAAGCAGCAGAAACATACGGGATTCCACTGACTGTCAATCGGGCCGGCTCGATGATCGGGGTCTTTTTTACCAATGAACAAGTGATTAACTATGATACAGCGAAAACATCCAATCTCGATTATTTTGCAACGTATTATCGGGAAATGGCATTGCAAGGTGTGTTTTTACCGCCATCCCAATTTGAAGGATTGTTTATTTCTACCGTTCATTCGGATGAGGATATAGAAAAAACCATTCAAGCTGCAGAACATGCTTTTCGAAAAATAAAAGAAATGAATTAAAACTTGGAATGACGTACAGTGATCTTGTTAGCGGGGAGGTTCGGGATCAGTCTGTACGTCATTTTCCAACTTTGAATCACCTATTGATTTTGGACCTATTGTTTTATGGAAACATGAAATAATATTTCGGCTTCTTTTACAAGTGAATTCCTTTTCTATTTTTCCACATTGAATGATTACAAAATGCTTGACGTATTCTTAAAAGCTTTTCCACTTGTTCTTCCACAAAAGTAACTTTTTTAAGCATATTTCATCCACTTTTTTCATAACTTGTAATGATATGAGTAGATAATAGCTCCTTATTCACGTTATCTCAAAACACGATTATTTTTGTTTATCCTAATAAACAAATTTCATCTTCACCAGTGAGTTTCTGAAAATCCACAGTTAGATTCGTAAGGGGGGAAGTATGTTGACTGATAATAATCAACCGGCAGCCATTAAATTTTCTTTGGATGAAACAGTGTGGTTTCGAAAGGGAGAAGAGATTGGAGAATTATACAATTTAGCATTAGAGCCAAATGTTACCATCCAAGATTTGAATCACTTTATTTCCATCCGTGGATCATTAAAAATGTACGGAGAATATAAAAAATCAGAAGCTGAAATAAATGATGAAGAAGATCGTATTTATTTTTCAGGGCAAAAATATGTTACCGTACTCGACGCAAGAGAAGAAGGAATATCAGAATTTCATTTTGATTTTCCCGTTGATATTACCGTACCGAGAGAGAAAGTAAGCAGTTTAGAAGACTTAGATGTCCTTATTGAATTTTTTGATTACTCAATTCCTGAAAAAGACTGCTTAAAATTGTCAACGAATGTCGCAATTACAGGAATTGCCGCAGATGCATCCGCATACGAACGAAAAGATATTTTGTTAAGTAGTGAAGAAGGCATCCCGGCATTATCTGAAGATCCATTAGCTGATAAAGACCGATTAATTCCGGTTTCAAACGATTTTTTCACCGATAAAACTGATGACGACAGCACATTCTCAGTAGAGGCTAAAAAAGTAGAGGACCGAGATGAAGAGCCTGAAGAAAATATCCAAATCCCGATTCAATTTACTTCCACTATGAATAAACTGGAAAAAATTGAAAAGAAACGAGTAGAGGCTGACCAAGCAACTGTATCGACAAATACAAATGAAAAACAGTTTGAGCCTGATCATCTTTTAGTAGAATCGGGGGGATTAGAAAACGAGCCGGAAGCCAGTCACGTTATAGAAGAGACGGAAAATATAACGGAAGCCGGACGCATAGAAGAGGAGTTGGGGAACGTACCTGAAGCCGGACGCCCGAAAGCAGAACCTGAAAAATTAGAAAAGAAACCTGAAATTAGTCCATGGTTAAAGGATTCAGAGCATGTTCCTGAAGTCGGGCCGCTTCTATCTAATTCGTCCCCAAAGGATAACGACCGTAATACTGATCCAGTTTTAAATGACTTGGATAATGAAAACCAAGTAGCAGTGGAAAGAAATGAAACGAAAGCTGTGAATACAGAGGCAAAATTGGAAAATGAGATCGAAGTCAGTGGCGAACTGTCAAAAAGGGACAATGAACCGGTAGAGGAGCCGAAAACAAGAGCAGATCTTAATCAACAAATAGAGACTGTAGCAGTGGAGACAAGTGTTCAGGAATCGGCTGAACAACAAGATTTTGCTGATTATACGATTGAGGAAGTTCAGGCAGAAGAGGATCACGAAGCCAATCGAACCGAGAAAAACATAAATTATCAGCCGCAAGAAACAAATCAGGATGAAAAATCCATCTCACTCACTGAATTTTTTGGAAGAAAAGATGAAAATCCGGCAGTTCGGATGAAAATTTATATTGTTCAAGCGAGAGATACATTAAATTTGATTGCCGAAAAATATGACGTCTCAGTTTCCCAACTGTTACGAACAAATCAACTAGAATCAAATCAGGATGTCTATGAAGGACAAATACTTTACATCCCCACCAATACACATAAAATACATTCGTCATAACTGAATGGACTAACCGAGCAACCAGCCGAAATATAATAATGAAAAATACCATATCCCAATCACTTTATGTAAAAGTGACGTAACAAAGAAAACGGGTACGAAACCCGTTTTTTATATGCATTGAGGTGAAAAAATGAGAGTCTACGAAATTTTAAAAGAATATCAAATTCAGCCGAGGCATTTGGAAAAGATTGGAAAAGTATATAAAGTATTTAGTGGAAACAATGTGTTTGCATTAAAAGAAACCGAAGTAACTAAGGGAAAAAGTTTATTTTCCATCTACCCTTTTTTATACCATAAAGGGTTTTATCGTTTCGTTCCTCTTTATCCGGCAAAAAACGGGCAATATATGATTTTAAGAGATCAAAAGCTGTATTACTTAATGCCTTGGTTAGGTAGCGAGTCAAGACCGGTTGAAACCAATCATGCAAGAAAAATGTTTCGGGAACTTGCCAGACTTCATCTTTTGACATCACAAGAAATGGAAATGGACCAGATAAATATCGAGGACCATTTTGAGCGAACTAGTGGACAATGGAATAAAGAAATGCAATATCTTGACAGTTGGATTGAACAGTGTGAGCAAAAATGGTATATGTCTCCTTTTGAATGGGAATTTGTCCAATATTATCATGAATTTCAAAAAGCCTATGAATATGCACTTCGAACTCTAAAAGTTTGGAAAGATACTATGCTTGAATCAAAGAAAATTCGCACGGTCCTCCTTCACGGTAAAGTTAGCTTGGATCATTTTGTATTTGATGATAAAGGGTACGGGTATTTTATTAATTTTGACGAAAGCCGTATCGGTTCCTCATATCAGGACTTATTGCCGTTTTTATCCAACACATTAAGTACATACCCGATGAACGGTGAAGATTGTATGGAATGGCTGAATATCTATATGAAACACTATCCGCTAAAGGAAACGGAACTTTTGCTTATGAAAAGTTATCTTGCCCACCCCGGATTCATGATTCGGTTATTGAACCGTTATCAAACGAGAGTCGCCCCAAACCATGAATTGAAGTATACAAAAAAGATTCAGCAAGCTTATTGGAAACTGAAAAACATTGAAAATATCATCATGAAGCTGGAAATGCAAACAGAATCCTAATTTGTCCAGTTGGTGGTACTGCTGAATTCCCGGTGTGAACTGTTGAATTGGCAGGCGTCACTGTTGAATAAGAAGGCCTTACTGTTGAAATCGGAGGAGGTTTGTTGATCTAGTGGAGTTCCGCTAAATTTTTCAGTAAGTCTCCTAGGTATTCAGAAAAATTGATATAATAGTATATAATCAAGACATCACTAAAATCGACATGTTACAACGAAAATGAAACCGAAAAGGAAAGTTGTACAATGACAGGATTCATACCTCTAATGTTCGATTTAAATAATAAAAATATTGTCATAATTGGTGGGGGTCATGTAGCTGAAAGAAGAATTCGTCTATTGCTGGAAAGCGGTGGAAAGATTACCGTGACTAGTCCAAAAATTACCCAGGAAATCCGCAATTATTGGGAACAAGGCAAGGTAAATTGGATGAAAAAGCATTTTGAACCTAATGATATATCCGACGCCTTTCTCGTAATTATTGCAACAAATAATCCTCAAGTGAACGAATTGGTTCTTCAATATGCACAAAAAAATACTTTAATCAATGATGCTACAAACGCTTCCAATGGGAATGTTCATTTTCCCACGATCATGAATAGAGGCCGATTAACAATAAGTGTTGCAACAAACGGCGCTAGCCCCATGCTGACAAAGAAAATCAAACAGCAATTGGAAGCCACTTTCCCGAAAAATTATGGAGAATATGTTGATTTTCTATATGAATGTCGGGAACTTTTGAAAAACTCTCCACTGCCAAAAGAAGAGCAGCAAAAACTGTTAAAACAACTATTGGATGATGATTTTCACAGTAAAACAAATCAACAACCATTTTTAAGTTGGTTAAAAAATCTCCAAAATAGTGAAAAGGGTCAAGGTGATCTTAATTAGCAACCTTGACCTAAAAACTCCTCACAATTTTAATCATCATTAAGGTCCATTCAGTTATAAAAAAATTTACACAAACAATCAAATAAACATAAACTTTTGAAAAAATGCCCATATCACATGAAATTAGTGACTTATTTCACAAAAAAGCTCTACTATTATAAATTTGCTGTCGCGCACTGAATACGTACGGACTCATTTCTCAAAAAACAAGCCGCTTCATCATCAATTTTCTATTGCACTGAATAGGTATTCATGTATAATAGAGGGAAAATAATAATATTTGAAAGAGTAGAAGCCTTGTTACTTTTCTATTATCAGCAAGCGTTTTCAATAAAGTTGTGCCTTTTCTATTAATCGAACAAATAATGACTATACAAAAAAGAAGGTGAAATGTAATGGACAAGATACAGCAAATGTTGTTGGAAGATAGTAAAAAAATAAATTTGATCATGTTTATTACTTTTTCAGTTTCATTAGTTTTGGCTGTTTTGAAGTCAATAGCTTTAAAACAAGGACCGGTAATTAGTATATATTCTACTCAATTGATCTGTTTGGCTGTTTTATATATTGTTTGTGAAAAAATAGTTAAGAAACACTCTCTATTTCCTTATTTAAGTGTTGTTTTGATTGGCGCCTTTTCATTTTTAGGTATTTCGGTTACCGGCGGCGGAATTAATATTATTCTCATCACATTCTTTTTAGCCATTTTTTCGACGATTAGTTCTGGCAAAAAATCGTTTATCCTTGGTTATTCTATAGGATTGTCGATCATGTTAACGATCTTTTTTGTCGGTACAAAAGAAACAGCCGTAATTAAAGAAAACTTTGTTACTATTCTCATACTCTATCTTTTATCAGGACTTTTACTTTATGTACTAATCCACATGAACGCCAGACAGCAATCCGTGATTCGGGAATTGTTGCGGCAGTCAGAAAAACATGGTGAGGAACAAAAGCAACAAAAAGAACGCATTCAAACCAATATGAATAATATTTTAAAAGAAATGGCCAATGCGAATGAACGGATTCAGAGCAATCAATTGGCTCAAAATGAATTTACTAACAGTTTACAAGAGTTAACAATTGGCAGTCAACAGCAAACCGATCAAATTGCAATGATTTCAAGTCATACGATGGAAAATCTCGAGGTCATGCTAAAGCTGGAAAATATAATGGAAGAACTTTCAACAGAGGCGGATAAAACAGACGAAATCACGTCTCTCGGTGAAAAAAGAGTTTTCATGTTTAAACAAGATGTAATGGAGATTCGAGCATTTATGAACGACTTAAACCAAACATTACTGGATTTAACAAAGAACATTCAAGAAACCAATACATATTCAAATAAAATTAAAGAAATTTCCGAGCAGACAAATTTATTGGCTTTAAATGCCTCCATTGAAGCGGCACGAGCAGGTGAGGCCGGCAAAGGATTCTCGGTTGTTGCCGAAGAAATTCGCAAACTGGCAGAGTCGACAAAAGATACGGTCAATAATATTACCAAAAATCTGCAAAACGTGAATACGAGCAACGAATCGACGTTGAAAAAAATGCAAGCCAGTGACCAAAAGATTACCCACCTTGCAGATTCGATGGAAGATATTGTCGTTTACTTTCAACAGTTGAAAGAAGTATTTCAAAAATTAAACACTGATTTACTGCATTCAAAAGAAATGACTAATGAAGTCGTGAAAAAAAGTAAAAGTATAGAAACATATACATCCCAGTTTGCGGGAATTCTTGAAGAAGCGAGTGCCAATCTGGAAGAAATGACTGCTTCTATTGAAACATTAACGAATGACAATAAAGACATCGCAAATTCAATGAATAGAACAACAATCAGTGCAAAAGAACTATTAGCTGAATAAAAAATTGGAATGGCAAACCGAGGGTGAACTAGTGAAAAATTGAATTAAGAGGTATGCCAAAAATTTTACGGCCTATTTCAAAAGAAAATCGAATCGGAAAAGTTCCTGAATTCACTAACCGCTTTTTTCCTAAGCAAATTGAGTCAGTTCACTAACGCCTCTTTTCCATTAGTCAGTAAAAAAATTATGATGTTCAAAAAGTTCGGGGGAATAGCTGGCAAATTTCTTCTCGGATACTCCTTACACTTATCCCCCTTTTTGAACATGCAATTATTATTTGGTAGAGGGCAACAACTTAAAATAGGCTTCTAAAAAAACCAAGTTGCTCAATTACCAAACAATTAACAAAAAAACACACTTATATCAGATCAATCTGGAAAAGAGCGACAATTAACAAAAAAATTAATAATAAGACGACATCAAAAGTTGTTGGGATGATTAACGTTCGGATTCCTTGGAAGATCGTAAACGGGATAATCAATTGCTTTCCGACTTCCCTGATTGTTCGAGCCCATGATGGCAGTAAATATGGATTGTATTTTCTACGCATGAAACCCCTCCTTTATAACGGTTGTCTTCCCAAAAGGAAACAAGACCGCAACCGGACATGACACGCCTGCAAAAAGTCTTTCTTTAATTTATTCTATGTGAATATAACGGGAAGTTGTTCATATTTTTTTGAGCGAATTTTAAAAAGTGAAAATAATGGTACTTTGTGAAAAATCTGCCTCGGGTGTTGTTCACCACATTCCAACTAACATAAGCATTCTGGACTTGCGTGTCGAATACCGGAATAATCATTTCGTATAATTTTTCCTAAAACCGGTAGAAAAAGAATTGTATATAAATCATTTAGTATAATTTTTCCTCAAATGGCCGATAATGATTGACGAAATGTCCGTTATTTTTATAGAATAAGTATAAATAAACGAAATGCGTTGAACGGGAAGAGTACAATAGTTTGGCTTTTCAGAGAGAGAACGGTGGTGCGAGTTCTTAAGTGAAACTGTTGGAAGGTCGCCCGGGAGCAGCTTTTGTGAATCTGAAGAGTAGCAAAAGCCGGGAAATCCGTTACCTGGTTGAGTGCCAAATGCATGCTTCTTATGCATTTGTGAATAAAGGTGGTACCGCGAATCAACTCCATTCGTCCTTTAACGAGTGGGGTTTTTTAATTGTCAGGATTTGCAAAAAATTAAATTAAAATGGAGGCATTTAAATGAGTGAACAAACATTCTCGATGCCCACAAAATACGATCCAAATTCAATAGAAAAAGGTCGCTATGAATGGTGGGTAAAGAACAAATTTTTTGAAGCAGAAGATGATGAAACCAAACAACCATACTCCATCGTGATTCCGCCGCCAAATGTGACCGGCAAACTTCACCTTGGGCATGCCTGGGATACAACATTACAAGATATTATTACCCGGATGAAACGAATGCAAGGCTACGATGTATTGTGGCTGCCGGGAATGGATCATGCCGGAATCGCAACGCAGGCAAAAGTCGAACAAAAACTGCGTGCGGAAGGGAAATCCCGCTATGATCTAGGCCGAGAAAAGTTTTTGGAAGAAACATGGAAATGGAAAGAAGAATATGCACAAACAATTCGTCACCAGTGGGCAAAATTAGGGCTTGGTCTCGATTATAGCCGGGAACGATTCACACTGGATGAAGGTCTTTCCAAAGCGGTTCGTGAAGTTTTTGTTTCTCTTTATAAAAAAGGTCTCATCTACCGCGGAGAATATATTATCAACTGGGATCCGGTTACGAAAACGGCCCTTTCCGATATTGAAGTTATTTACAAAGATATACAAGGCGCTTTCTATCATTTGCGGTATCCGTTAAAAGACGGTTCCGGCTATATTGAAATTGCAACAACGCGTCCGGAAACGATGCTCGGGGATACGGCCGTTGCGGTTCACCCGGAAGACGAGCGCTATAAACATTTAATTGGCAAAACAATCGTGCTTCCAATCGTCGGTCGCGAAATCCCAATTATTGCCGACGAATATGTCGATATGGAATTCGGCTCCGGTGCGGTAAAAATAACCCCGGCCCATGATCCGAACGACTTTGAAGTAGGAAATCGCCATAACTTGGAACGGATTCTTGTTATGAATGAAGACGGTACAATGAATGAAAAAGCCGGAAAATATAAAGGCATGGATCGTTTTGAATGCCGCAAACAAATTGTCAAAGACTTACAAGAACAAGGTGTCCTTATCAAAATCGAGGAAATGGTTCACTCCGTCGGTCACTCGGAACGGAGCGGGGCTGTTGTTGAACCATATCTTTCGACCCAATGGTTTGTCAAAATGAAACCATTGGCTGAAGCTGCAATTAAGCTGCAAAAAACGGAAGGAAAAGTGCATTTTGTTCCGGAACGATTTGAAAAAACCTATCTTCATTGGATGGAAAATATTCGTGACTGGTGTATTTCGCGACAACTTTGGTGGGGTCATCGGATTCCTGCTTGGTATCATAAGGAAACCGGAGAAGTATATGTTGGTCATGAAGCCCCGCAAGACGCTGAAAATTGGGAGCAAGACCCGGATGTCCTTGACACTTGGTTCAGCTCGGCATTATGGCCATTTTCAACTATGGGCTGGCCGGATAAGGAAACAGCTGATTTGAAACGCTATTACCCGACCGATGCGCTTGTCACCGGTTATGATATTATTTTCTTCTGGGTATCCCGGATGATTTTCCAAGGGCTTGAATTTACCGGGAAGCGCCCGTTCAAAGATGTTTTAATTCACGGTTTAGTTCGCGATGCAGAAGGTCGGAAAATGAGTAAATCGCTTGGGAACGGTGTCGACCCGATGGATGTTATCGATCAATATGGTGCCGACTCCTTACGTTATTTTCTGGCAACCGGATCATCACCGGGACAAGATTTACGTTACAGTACGGAAAAGGTTGAATCCGTTTGGAATTTTGCTAATAAAATTTGGAATGCATCCCGGTTCGCTTTGATGAATATGGGCGGACTCACATATGAAGACATTGATTTAAACGGAAAAAAATCTGTTGCGGATGAGTGGATTTTAACCCGACTCAACGAAACGATTGAAACAGTTACCAATCTGGCTGAAAAATATGAATTCGGTGAAGTTGGCCGGGCTTTATACAACTTCATTTGGAATGATTTTTGTGATTGGTATATTGAAATGGCAAAACTTCCATTGTACGGTGAGGATGAAACAGCAAAGAAGACAACTCGCTCCGTTTTAGCCTATGTTTTAGACCAAACGATGCGGTTACTTCATCCATTCATGCCGTTTATTACCGAGGAAATTTGGCAAAATCTCCCACATGAAGGGGAGTCGATTACGGTTGCGGAATGGCCAAAGGTACGACCGGAATTGTCGAACCAAGAAGCAAGCGAACAAATGAAATTACTCGTTGAAATCATCCGTTCTGTCCGTAATATTCGGGCCGAAGTGAATACGCCAATGAGCAAAAAAATCGCCATGATCATTAATGCCCATGATGAAAAAATCTTGGACACTTTAGAAACAAATAAAGCCTATCTTGAACGTTTCTGTAATCCGGAAATGTTGACAATTGGTGTAGGTGCACTAGCCCCTGAAAAAGCAATGACTGCCGTAGTATCGGGAGCGGAAATCTACTTGCCGCTTCAAGGACTCATCAATATCGAAGAAGAAATTACCCGCCTTGAAAAAGAACTTGAGAAACTAAATAAAGAAGTGGAGCGGGTACAGAAAAAACTTGCCAACGAAAAATTTGTTGCTAAAGCACCTGCGCAAGTGGTTGAAGAAGAACGTGCGAAAGAAAAAGACTACTTAGAAAAACGAGCAACCGTCCAAGAACGACTGGAAGAGTTAAAACGGATGAAATAGGTAATAGAAAAAGCTATCACTTATGGGATCACATCATTTTTCACATGTGACATACCCATATGTGATAGTTTTTTTCGTTTCAGGCTTTACTATTAGGTAGTAATTGAATTTGTGATGATAAGCTGTATAAGATGATTTAAACCGACGTAACTGATATCAATATAGACTGAACTTATAGAATCTAATCACACTCTACCCTCACAAATAAAATCTTCCTGTGGCAGAATAACCCAGAGATAAATGTCTAATTACTCTTCCAAATAAGTTCGCCATTATCCAAAAAAATATTACTAGTCTACTAGTATAAGCAACTGCGTCAATAATACAGTTCCAAGCTTCGACATCTGTTTCATTATCTGACATCTCTTGAATTATTGTTATACCATTTTCCTCATTATCTAATAATTCATAAAGGATATCCCCTATATTTTCTTCACTATTTAGCATACACCTGAAGGATTCAATTGATGTAGTTTTAATGTTCCTGAAACATCTTCTGGTTTTATACCTGTCTTTATTACCGCTGAATCAAATTCATTCAGAACTATTTCTTCTGCATGCCTAGTGAACAATGGGTTATTCCTGGAGCTTTAATATTCCTGTCAGGTATTACTTCATCTAAATCAGGTAATCCAGCTTCTTTACGTACTTTTGGTTCCTCCTTCAAAAGTCAAATTTTCCAATCCTTTTCCATCAGTCTTACCAACTGCAACTGTTTCAGTTTCTGGAACATTCCATTTTTTCTATTGTACATCTATATCAGTTTTACCAATATCAATCTTACTTTTATTACCCGTACTCTTTACCGGTGGAAGTAATGAAAGAGCCAAAAAAACTCCCGCAAGTTGACGGTCACCAAAAGAAAGCTTCTCACCGGTAACCGGATCATATTCACTAAACACCCGTTGTGCGTCGTTCCATCCGACGAGTTCCAGTAAAAGGCCGTAGTTCACCAACTACGTAGCCTATAATCTCGAAGTTCTTCCTATGTACATATACTTAATCTTAAAATTTATCACAATGCCGAATTCGCATTTCTGCTGGAATTTTATACAATCTGGTATAATAAAAAAAGAAGTTTCTATAAATGGCAAAAAGCCAATCGAAGGACCGTTCAATCCAAAAACTAGTAAAATTAGTCTGGAAGGAAAATAGACAAAATAACAGAGGAAGGAAAGATTGACACGGTTGTTTTGACTGGAATAGGAATTGGAAACATCATGCAAATCCTTCAATCCATGTACATCTTAATCCTTACAGCGGGAATGCATAAATAAAATTGTTACAACAGGGGAGTGGAAATCAATGTTTCAAACAAGTGAAGAAGTTATCAATTGGATTAATCGTCAACTGGATCAAGGGATAAAACCCGGACTGGAGCGGATGCTGTGGTTAATGGAAAAACTGGATCACCCGGAGCGAACTGTACGAGCGATACATATAGGCGGGACAAACGGAAAGGGGTCAACCGTTTCATTCCTTCGTTCCATTTTACAAACGGCGGGTTATGAAGTAGGGACATATACATCTCCTTATATTGAATCTTTTTTGGAGCGGATTAGTATTAATGGCCAACCTATCCCGGAAGCTGATTTGATAAAAGCAGCAAACGCCATTAAACCGCTAGCTGATGAATTAGCCCAAACAGAGCTTGGCTATCCGTCAGAATTTGAACTGCTTACCGCTATTGCAATCTATTATTTTGGTAAATTACATAAAGTTGATATAACAATCATTGAAGTCGGACTAGGCGGGCGAAAAGATGCCACAAATATTATTCATCCGTTTCTTTCTATCATCACCAATATTGGCTATGATCATATGAATATCCTTGGCAATACACTGACTGAAATTGCCAAAGAAAAAGCAGGAATTATAAAAAACGGTGCCCCGGTCATCACCGCAGTGACTGATCCAGAGCTCTTTCATATTTTTGAAGATACGGTAAAAGCGAAACGGACCACCGTATATCAACTGGGACGCGAATTTACTTATAAAGATCTTGGCACAACGAAAACCGGTGAGCAATTTTCGGTAAAAACGCCTTACCAAACATATACTGAACTTTCCATTTCGATGTTAGGGAAGCACCAAATTGAAAATGCGACATTGGCTGTAATGGCAGCAGAATATTTAAAACAATTTTATGCATTGTATATCGAAAACGAACATCTTCAAACCGGATTACAAACGGCATTTTGGCCGGGAAGATTTGAAATACGTGGACAAGTGATTCTTGATGGTGCTCACAATCGGGAAGGAATCGAATCATTAGTTGCAACTTTACAGCGTCATTTTTCGGATAAAAAAATTCATGTGTTATTTTCTGCACTGAGAGACAAACCTTTGAAAAAAATGATTCACGTACTAGATGAACAAAACTATCATTTGTACTTTACTGAATTTGACCATCATCGAGCAACAAAGGCGGAGAACTTATATGATCTCTCAAATGCTTCTCAAAAAGAAATTGTATTGGATTGGCCAAAATTTATAAAAGAAAAACAATTGCAAGCTGATGAACTCCTTGTCATTTGCGGCTCTCTTTATTTCATCAAAGAAGTAAAGAAGGTATTTTAAGAAAAGCGATCAGTATTCGGAGCCAGACACAGTTCTTTTTTTACATTAAAAATGATTGAGGGGTATCGTTGCCCCTCTTCTATTGGTCGTTGGTCCGATCATAACGAAGAAGATTTCACGAGCGAATAATCCAGTGCAACGGCAAGGCCACTGTACAGCAAAAGTGAACCGCCTAAAACCAGATATCGTGTTTGACGATTAACCTTTTGGAATTTTCAATAGTATCGCAACGACAAGCAGTCACTTGTTTGCTAAAATGTTCATAAATTTTACTTTAAATAAAATATTTTTTTATTATAATAATAGGTAAAAATGCCCATGCCAAAAGGGGGGGAATAGAATGGTTTTAGATAGAAGAACTCAAATTTTTATATGGGTTGCTTGGTTTGCCGTTTTCCCGATAGGATTATGGACCGCATATAAAATTTCACCCCCTACGCACTTCTATCATCATTTTGATTTTTTAGTCACGACCGGTCTTTCCTGCATCGTAGCTTTGATACCGATCGTCGTAAATCAAATTCCTTTTTCAGTTACACAATGGTTAACTTTGTTTGTTTTTCTAAAGTACGGATTATTTGCTGAAGTAATATTGGCTCAAATTATTACCTTTATCGTCTTGTTAAGATTACGTTTACCAAAAGAAAAGCGGTATAACTTTCCTCTGAATTCTATCATGTTTATGATCGTATCTTTGGTAAGCGGTGCTATCTTTTACATTTTCGGTGGAGAGCATGTTCAAGCAGGAAATTTAACGATAAATTTTGTCGTGCTGGCAGGGCTATATATGGCTTCTTATTTCATAATCAATCAAATCCTTTTCACCGGTGCATTTTCTTTTTTGTATAAAACAAGGAAACCATTAATAACAAAAGCATTTCTTTGGGAAGGGCTTATACATCTAATCGCCTTTCCGGTAGGTATTACTTTGTTCTTTTTATATGATTTAGTCGGTGTGTCAAGTTTTCTGCTGGTAGGTGCCCCGATCATTAGTACACAACTAATTTTGTTAAAATATAATACGAGTAAGGAAATTAATCAATATTTACAAAAGGCCGTTGAAACTGGTCATCGTTTGACCGAACGGCTAAAGTTTGAAGAAGTATTGAACACATTTATCGACCATCTATTAAATATGTTTCCTGCTGATTATTTGTACATTTTCGACGATATGAATGATGACCGTTTACAAGCAGTTCGATGTTATGAAAACGGAAAATTTATAAGGATGGGCGTAAAACCCCTACGCCTTTAGGCTAGGGGATGTAAGCC